>OGCO01000015.1_pt1 | contig 252840 bp, 221 predicted proteins | sample 1570171 | NCBI WGS metagenome assembly OGCO01 (sample SAMEA4370583, study PRJEB24528) | human gut metagenome
GTCGTCAGCTCGTGTCGTGAGATGTTGGGTTAAGTCCCGCAACGAGCGCAACCCCCGCCGCGTGTTGCCATCGGGTGATGCCGGGAACCCACGCGGGACCGCCGCCGTCAAGGCGGAGGAGGGCGGGGACGACGTCAAGTCATCATGCCCCTTATGCCCTGGGCTGCACACGTGCTACAATGGCCGGTACAGAGGGATGCCACCCCGCGAGGGGGAGCGGATCCCGGAAAGCCGGCCCCAGTTCGGATTGGGGGCTGCAACCCGCCCCCATGAAGTCGGAGTTGCTAGTAATCGCGGATCAGCATGCCGCGGTGAATGCGTTCCCGGGCCTTGTACACACCGCCCGTCACACCACCCGAGTCGTCTGCACCCGAAGTCGCCGGCCCAACCGTCAAGGGGGGAGGCGCCGAAGGTGTGGAGGGTGAGGGGGGTGAAGTCGTAACAAGGTAGCCGTACCGGAAGGTGCGGCTGGATCACCTCCTTTCTAGGGAGATAAATCTTCTAGAGAGATCAACTTAACTCGAATAGAGGGCAGGAGCCCGTCCGGTGGATGTCGCCCGGGGGAAGTCCCCGCAGCACCCGGTCCCCGGGGTCGCACCCGCGTACCTTGAGAGCCGCATAGCGATAGGAGAGAGATGGAAGATCATTCTTCCAGACTCGATTCTTTTCTGCGATTAAATCAAGAATGATAGCAATCATTCATCCGATCCAAACAAGAAGAATTCACTTATATATGAGTGAGGAGCATCTGATCGCGAGCACAGTCAAGACTGTGCCGCGGTATGAGATACCCGAATTGCGACATACGAGCGCTATTCATGATATCGATTAATTAACTTAATTAGCGACACGTGGATATCCCGCGGGCCCGAGAGCGGTCCCGCAAGATACCACGGGCGCACGGCGGATGCCTTGGCACAGGGAGCCGATGAAGGACGCGGCAAGCTGCGATAATCCCCGGCGAGGAGCACACATCCTTCGACCCGGGGGTCTCCGAATGGGCGAACCCATCCACAGCAGTGTGGATATCCCCGGCCCGAACACATAGGGCCGGGGAGGACAACCCGGGGAACTGAAACATCTAAGTACCCGGAGGAGAGGAAATCAATCTCGAGACTCCCCGAGTAGCGGCGAGCGAAAGGGGACCGATGGCCAAACCGTCGAGCGGGCATACCCGGCAGGGGTTCCGCCGACGGGGTTGCAGGGCCGCGCATCCGGGGGCTGCCGCCCCCGGGCGCAGGTCCGGCTGGGGAGCGGAACGGCATGGGAGGGCCGGCCGCAGCGGGTGACAGCCCCGTACGCGAACCCAGACCGGACGGCGCGACGCGGTCCCTGAGTAGGGCCGGGCACGTGAAACCCGGTCCGAACCTGGGTGGACCACCATCCAAGCCTGAGTACTACCCTGTGACCGATAGCGCACCAGTACCGTGAGGGAAAGGTGAAAAGCACCCCGGGAGGGGAGTGAAACAGTACCTGAAACCGTGCGCCCACGAGCAGTCGGAGCACCTATATGGTGTGACGGCGTGCCTTTTGTAGAATGAGCCAGCGAGTCGCTGGCGCGGGGCGAGGTTAACCGAAAGGGAGCCGGAGCGAAAGCGAGCCTTAACAGGGCGACTTGAGTCCCGCGCCGCGGACGCGAAGCCGGGTGAGCTATCCGTGGGCAGGCTGAAGCGGGGGTAAGACCCCGTGGAGGGCCGAACGCACGTCGGTTGAAAACGGCGGCGATGACCTGCGGATAGGGGTGAAAGGCCAATCAAACCCGGAGATATCTCGTTCTCCCCGAAATAGCTTTAGGGCTAGCGTCGCGCGTTCACCGCCGGAGGTAGAGCACCGGATGGACGAGGGGGCTTCGCCGCCTACCGAATCCAACCGAACTCCGAATGCCGGCGGCCCAGAGCGCGGCAGTCAGAGCATGTGGGCTAAGCTGTGTGCTCGAGAGGGAAACAGCCCGGACCGCCCGCCAAGGTCCCCAAGTTCCAGCCGAGTGGCAAAGGATGTGCGTCCGCCCAGACAACCAGGATGTTGGCTTAGAAGCAGCCATGCATTCAAAGAGTGCGTAACAGCTCACTGGTCGAGTGGACATGCGCCGACAATACACGGGGCTAAGCTGGACACCGAAGCGGCGGGATTTTGATTTTCAGAATCGGTAGGGGAGCTTCCCATGGGCGGTGAAGCCGCCGGGCGACCGGCGGTGGAGCGCATGGGAGTGAGAATGCTGGCATGAGTAGCGAGAGACGAGAGAGTAACTCGTCCGCCGTGAACCCGAGGTTTCCTGGGCAAGGCTAATCCTCCCAGGGTCAGTCGGGGGCTAAGGCGAGGCCGGAAGGCGTAGCCGACGCGCAGCAGGCAGACATTCCTGCACCGCGCACGCGGCGCTACGACCGACGGGGCGACGGATGGGGGTGGCTCGGCGGGGTTCTGGACGTCCCCGTGATGGAGCGCGGCCCGCGGACCAGGGAAATCCGGTCCGCACGAGGGCGAGGCTCCGGACGAAGCGATCAAGCGAAGCGAGTGAGCCCGAGGTCCCTAGAAAAACCCCTAGGCAGGCGCGTGCGCGCCCGTACCGCAAACCGACACAGGTGGGTGGGTAGAACATACCGAGGCGATCGGGTCAACCATGGTCAAGGAACTCGGCACAATGGCCCCGTAACTTCGGGAGAAGGGGTGCCCGCGCGTACGTGAACGGACTTGCTCCGGGAGCGGAGGCGGGCCGCAGTGGAGAGGCCCAAGCGACTGTTTACCAAAAACACAGGACTCTGCAGAAGCCGCAAGGCGACGTATAGGGTCTGACGCCTGCCCGGTGCCGGAAGGTCACGCGGAGGAGTTAGCCGCAAGGCGAAGCCCCGAAGCCAAGCCCCGGTAAACGGCGGCCGTAACTATAACGGTCCTAAGGTAGCGAAATTCCTTGTCGGGTAAGTTCCGACCTGCACGAAAGGCGCAACGACTTGGGCGCTGTCTCGACCATGGACCCGGTGAAATTGCACTGGTCGTGAAGATGCGACTTACCCGCGGAAGGACGGAAAGACCCCGTGAACCTTCACTGCAGCTTGGCATTGGCCGCTGGTCCCGCGTGTAGAGGATAGGCAGGAGGCACAGATCCGGAGGCGCCAGCCCCCGGGGAGCCGCCCTTGGAATACTGCCCTCGCGCGACCGGCGTCCTAACCCGAGGCCGTCAACCGGCTCGGGGACCGTGCCAGGCGGGCAGTTTGACTGGGGCGGTCGCCTCCTAAAGGGTAACGGAGGCGCGCGAAGGTCCGCTCGGGACGGTCGGCAACCGTCCTTTTGAATGCAAGAGTACAAGCGGGCTTGACTGCGAGGCCCACAAGCCGAGCAGGTGCGAAAGCAGGCTCTAGTGATCCGGCGGCCCCGAGTGGGTGGGCCGTCGCTCAACGGATAAAAGGTACTCCGGGGATAACAGGCTGATCTTGCCCAAGAGTCCACATCGACGGCAAGGTTTGGCACCTCGATGTCGGCTCATCGCATCCTGGGGCTGTAGCAGGTCCCAAGGGTTGGGCTGTTCGCCCATTAAAGCGGTACGCGAGCTGGGTTCAGAACGTCGTGAGACAGTTCGGTCCCTATCCTCCGTGGGCGCAAGAGAATTGAGAGGATCTGTCCCTAGTACGAGAGGACCGGGATGGACGCACCTCTGGTGCCGCAGTTGTCGACCAACGGCACAGCTGCCTAGCTACGTGCGGAACGGATAACCGCTGAAAGCATCTAAGCGGGAAGCCGGCCTCGAGATGAGTTCTCTCTTCGGTAAGGCCACTTGTAGACCACAAGTTCGATAGGCCGCAGCTGCAAGCCCCGCGAGGGGCTCAGGCGAGCGGTACTAATCGGCCGAGCTCTTCATCTCGATTCATCTTCTCGATCTGATATGAGTGAGAACAAGGTTCGCTGAGCGCCATGCAACCCCCAGGGTGGCCCCTGGATTGAAAACGGGATACTCATCTCGTGCGGGCGAACGCCCTGCATGAGCGGAACCATGGAGGGGAGGATCACCCGGTCCCATGCCGAACCCGGCAGTTAAGCTCCCCATCGCCGAAAGTACTGCGGTGCAGTCCGTGGGAGGATAGGCCGTTCCGCTCATGCAGGGCGTTTGATCCAAGCAAATCTGAAATGTATCTCGGTGGTTAAAAATTATCTTGAAATTCTGCATAGAATCTGGGATAATCTTTGATCGTGACATATGGGAGATTGGCGCAGCGGGAGCGCAGTTGCCTTACAAGCAAACGGTCACAGGTTCAAATCCTGTATCTCCCACCATTAATTACATGCCACGCTTTTGCGTGGCATTTTTATATCGGGCGTTTAGCTCAGCGGGAGAGCACTTCCTTCACACGGAAGGGGTCATCGGTTCAATCCCGGTAACGCCCACCATAGAATTTATAGCCGAGGTTATGCCTCGGCTTTTTTATTGCACGGCAATCGTAGACGAAGACCCGGATGGTGTGGTGACCTATTACGCCTTCTGCTCTATGGGCCAGCCTGCTGCTGAGAAACTCCGCCAAGGACGAGGAGGACGCAGGCTAGGAAGCCGCTGACGATGGTGCCGACGAGTCGAACATCGCCCGCCTCAGACCGGCGACGCAGCGAGCGATGCCGCGATGGCCGGCGTTGGCAGCACGCGGGCATCTTGGCTGCCGCCGCTTCGCCTCCGTTGCACAACTAATTATTTCTTGCGCTGTCTTTTCATTAAACGTGCTAATAGTTAAACGGACCGGGTTGTTCCCGGTCCGTTATCCAAATTTATCTAGTTAAGTGTTGCTATACTGCTTAGACGAGCTGGCATAGCTCTTTGTATAGTTCCCTGATGCTGAAGCGCTCTTCTTGGTTCGCCTTGATTCCTCGATCAGCAAGCTTCAGCAATTTGCATACAGGAACGTTTGGGATTATTTTCGGCTCTTCTTTCATCTTTACCAAGTAAGGTGAATCATTAATCCTCGATGCAAGTTGGTACGGGGTTTCTAGTGTGAGCAGTAAATGCACTATGCTGCAGAGAGCATAGGTATCGATGGTCTCTGAATGTCGAAGTTCTTCAATGTCCTCTACATCGCGGGTGAGCATTTCAGGTGGGGCATACTCAATTGTTCCGTAACGCCAGACGCCATTTTGAGTGGTGGTAAACGGGGAATCAGTTTCAATGTACGAAGCGCTTCCCAGGTCAACGAGACATATATCAAAGCAGCAGGAGTTTACTTGTTGCTGAAGGCTTGCTCTTTCTGTTCTGATAATGATATTGCGCGGTGATAGATCGCGGTGCACGAAGGCGCCCTCAAGCGATTGGGCATTGAGGAGTATTTTCAGGACCGCTTTGGCAATTGCGGCAACCGTAATGGGCTCGATCCCAATGCATGCACCAGAGTCTACATGGGGAAGTAAGTCTATTGCTGCTGCCAGCGTGACCCCTTCAACATACTCCCTGACGATAATTGGCTTGCCCTTGGCGTTCCCTAGCCCAAGCATGCGGGGGAAACCCTTTAAATGTGAAACCGCCAATGAACTGCGAAATTCTTCCAGGGTAAGCAGTGTTTGAACCTCTTCGAATCTTTGCAGCGCTTCTTGAGAGGTTTCCTTGTATTTCATTTCCTTAATGCCGTCTTCGTAGAACAAAGGGGATTTCAGCGCGACGCATTCATTGAGCGTGTTGTAGGCTTTGCGCAAAATCATGTTGCTGGGATATGGGGCTTTATTTTCCAGGAAAAATGTCAGAAAACGACGACTCGTTTCTTCCTTTGTGCAGTTTGGGTCCACGAAAGCTGGCGTAAAGGAGTCAAGGGAGAGAATAGATACTCGTTGTTCTGATTGGTTATTGAACCCGAAGCATGGGTCAACTGAATCCAAAACTGCCCTTCTTTCATACAGTGTGATTAATCAATACTGCAATCTGATGAGCCTTGAATGTTGCGCAACAAGGTAATGGGCCCATGTAGCCAGTTAACTATTAATCGGCAATTTTCAGAACAAGAAACCTTGTTGTTTTGCCTAGGCAGAGTGTGTCACCATGGCTGATTTTGACGGGGGGGGGTACTTTTTATTAGCAGATCCTTGTGGTTCTATCTCAGTGATAGATTTATCGGCTCCTGAAATTAGAGTAGTGCCGTTTGTCGATCCTAGCCCCTGAGCGTACCAGGCACTTCCGTCTTCAAAAATGCGAAGATGTTTTCTGGAAACATCAATATCGACATCATTGATACTGTTGCTACCTGTTGCCAAGAGCCCGATAGTGGTTCCTTCCTCGGAGGTAGAGAGAGGGTATATAGGAGAGCACGCAACCTCGTTATCGATCCTGATTAGCCCAAGTTTTATGGGTCTGCCGGCGGATTTGGTTGTGTGCTTTGGTCGCGCTAGTGTTGGCCGAAGCGTTGAAAATGTGAATGAAAGCTTCTTCTCCATGAAACTGTGCGTTGTTCTTGCTGCAATTTCGGGATCTGCGAGGCATCCCGTAGTCAGAAACATCATCACCAAAAGCACGGCCTTATCGGATGTCTCCGACATAGGGGATGCGTTGATTCTACGAATGGCGTTGGCGTACAGATTTCCATCAAGGGAATAGTGCCTAAGAAGAGCCCCCATTTCCTTTGCCGCTACACCACCGTAGTGCTCTATAACCTCGTGGTATGCACAGGGGTTGCCTAAATTGGAAACGATTTTGCTTGTTATTGTTTGCGCGCTTTGATGAAAGTCGCCAAAAAACTCGGGATGTACCTGGCTTGGGGTTGCGTGGACGATCTGCCTTGATAAAAAGGTTCTTTCATTGATTCGATCACGGGGCGCACCGTTGCCGCACACAGTTCGATCGGTAAGGAGCTCGCTTGCAGCATCTTTATTGGTGATGCCGCCAAAGCTGCGTAGATCAGAATACATATAGGAGCTGGGTGTGTGCATCTATATCCTTGTCGGGTGCGCAATTTCGCTACAGGTTAAAACGATAAAAATAGGTACTGCCTGCGCGTTATTCATATTGTAACGCAGAAATACGAGGTCAAAGCAATAATCCCTCAATAGATTTAACGGGTAAATCTCTCAGTTGCGCATGTTGTGCACAAAGCAAATCGGTAACTAATGTTGCGCAACGGATCCTTTTCAAACTGCCTTTAAATAGCGAGTGCATAAAAAGGATAACTAGTCTGACGCGTAAGGGCGCGGGCTAATGCAGTGCGAAAAGGAGAATAAATGAAGGATTTGCGTTCTAAGAAAGCAATTGCGGCAAGCCTGAGCTTGACGCTTGCTCTTGGTAGCGTGCCTGCAGTAGCATTGGCCGATGACGCCGATGAGAATAGCGAGGGAGCTACTTCCGAGCAGTCTACCCAGGCCGAGCTTTCGTTTTCGGCAAATGGTGGACAGTTCACTGATGGCAGCACTGGAGTAACCATCAAGGCAAACGAGGACGGAAGTATCAATGCTCCTACGCCTACTCGTGCGGGCTATACTTTCAAGGGTTGGTACTCTCAGTCCAAGATGGATGGCATTCCTGAGAATTATCAGCAGTATTACAAGCTTGATCTTTCTTCCGCCAAGGCAGGCAGCTGGTTTGCTGCATGGGAAAAGAACGCAGAGGTTCAGGCCCAGAGTGTTGAGGTTGTAAGCTTCTTCCAGGGCGGCGAACGTGATGGCTCCAGCGTAACCACCACGATTGACGTTACCGCAGACAGCAGCGTTGCAGATTGCGTTAAGAGCTTCGAAGGGTATACCCCCACGAAGGTTGTTTCAGGCGTAGCGACCAGCGAACAAGAAGTGAACATGACCTCCTCCCTGGAGGGCATCAGCACGCTTTATGTATACTACAAGGCCGACGAGCAGAAAACGGAACAGAACCAGATCAACGTTTTGTACGCTGCTAACGGCGGCCAGTTCGTAGACGGCAACGAAACCATGCAAGGCGTTGCCGACTCTGATGGCAAACTCCGTCAGCCTCCTACGCCCACCCGCGATGGCTACACCTTCGCTGGTTGGTACTGGCACGCTGACTACTCCGGCTACACCGACGAGCAGAAGGCTGCCGACAAGGTCGATTTCGACCAGGCGGTTACTGGTCAGACCGTTACGATGTTCGCTCAGTGGACTAAGGATGAAGTGCAGAACGAGACCGACGTTCTGTATGTTGCCAATGGCGGCAAGTTCTTTGACGGTCAAGAAGTTCAGCAGGGCCTCACCGACTCTGACGGCATGATGCGCCAGCCCGCGGCTCCCACCCGTGATGGCTACACCTTCGCCGGCTGGTACTGGGTTTCCGACTTGAGCGTCCTCACCGAAGAGCAGAAAGAGCAGAACAAGGTCGATTTCGGCCAGCCGGTTACCAAGCCTCATGTAACGATGTATGCCCAGTGGGTGAAGAACCAGGACGAAATCAACGTCCTGTACGCTGCTAACGGCGGCCAGTTCGCTGACGGCAACGATACCATGCAGGGCGTTGCCGACTCCGACGGTGTCATGCGCCAGCCCGCTGCCCCCACCCGCGAGGGCTACACCTTCGCAGGCTGGTACTGGGTCTCCGACCTCTCCGGCCTCACCGACGAGCAGAAGGACCTGAACAAGGTCGACTTCTCCCAGTCTGTTGCCGGCAAGGACCACGTGACCGTGTTCGCCCAGTGGACCAAGAACCAGGAGCAGAACGACCATGCCGTGATGTACGTCGCTAACGGCGGCCAGTTCGCCACCGGCGAGACCTTCCAGCAGGGCCTCACCGACTCCGACGGCGTCATGCGACAGCCTTCAGAGCCCACCCGCGAGGGCTACACCTTCGACGGCTGGTACTGGCACGCTGACTACTCCGGCTACACCGACGAGCAGAAGGCAGCCGACAAGGTGGACTTCTCCCAGCCCGTGCAGTCCGACGTGAACATCTACGCCCAGTGGACCAAGAACGCAGACGTTCAGGCTGAACAGGTTACCGTTAAGTTTGTTGACAACTTCAACGAGACCGAATCTTCCGTCGAGGTCAAGAAGGGCGAAGCCGTTGCCAAGCCTGCCGACCCCACCTATGACGGTTGGACCTTCGAGGGCTGGTCTTCCACCCTTAAGGACGACGAGGGCAACTGGGAGTACACCCCCGTTGACTTCAGCAAGGCAGTCGAGGATGAAGACCAGGACGGCGTGGTAACCTATTACGCTTTCTACTCCGAGAACCAGGCTGCTGCGGACAACACCGCAAACGGTGAAGAAGCCGCAGGCCAGGAAGCTGCCGGTGATGATGCCAACGCAGCCGACGAATCGAGCATCGCTCCTCAGACCGGTGACGCCACCAACGTTGCTGCGGTCGCTGGCATTGGCGGCATTGCAGGCCTCCTTGCTGCAGCCGCTGCACTGCTTCGTCGCCGTCGCAACAACTAATCAATGCATACGCTGTCTGTATGAGACAGAGGTACTAGCAGGCGAATGGACTGGGTTATTCCCGGTCCATTCGTTTTTTAGTGGGAAAATGAAGCAAACCCGTATTTGAGCTTGCGTTTGACCGCATCGCACGTGAAGGGAGTTGCCATGACATTTGTTCTTGGGTTGGCTCAGTGCTGTCATCCCGAAGAAGTCGGTACGGAAGCTGTTTTGGAAATGGCCGAGCAATGGTGCGCCGAAGCTTCTCTTCGTGGGGTGGATATCTTGGTGTTCCCTGAGTCGCTTATGACACGCTACGAGTTAGATACGCAGTCGTTCGCTTCCGAGGCTGAGCCAATCGATGGGCCGTTTTGCTGCGGAATGGATGCGCTTGCGGCGCGTTATGACCTTTGGCTTGTATACACCGTGAATGAGCGGAACGATGAGGGGAATCCCTTTAATACGGCTGTTATTACGGGGAGCGATGGGTCAAAGCACGGGGTTTACCGTAAAGTGCATTTATTCGACACCGACTTCACTAAGGAATCCGATCGTATGGCGGCGGGCTCCACGTTGTTCGAGCCTATTGACACTCCTTTCGGTCGCATCGGACTTTCGATTTGCTATGATTTGCGCTTTCCAGAAGTGGCGCGTTTCGCGGCAATGCGCGGATGTCAGCTGTTGGTCAACCCTGCTGCTTGGGTGGATGGCCGTCTGAAGGCGGAGCAGTGGCGCACGCTTCTTTCGGCGCGCGCCATCGAAAACGAGATGTTTGTTGCGGGTTTGAGCCGTGTTGATAAGGGCTATATTGGGCAAAGCGCCGTAATTGGGCCTGATGGAGTGATGCTTGCCAGCGGCAGCGCTCGCGAAGAGTTGGTTACTGCCCGCATAGACCTTTCGGCGATTGACGGAGTTCGCGCAGCCATGCCCGTTCTTGAGCATCGTAGGCCGGAGCTTTATTAGTGGGGTATGGGGGCAGACGCCGTTTTCCCACTAGGCAGGACTGGGGGGGAGGTCGCCAAGCAACTCCATGCGATTAGTGCGGGCGGCGCCTCGAAGCTAAAGTGGGAAACGGTACCTGTCCCTATATTCCTACTTTGCCGTTTCAACAATCAGGGCAGATCGTTCGACTTTTCGTTGCATAGTGTGGAATCGGCGTGTATGGGGCTTTCTTCGCGGATTCGTGGCCGAGATCTGTGGTGATGCGGCATAAAATCACAATGTTTACTAAATAAAACATACGGGAGTCAATAGGCTCTCTCTGGCACTCGCCCGAAACCTACCTCAACTGCACTATTAAGGGAGTTGCTGTGCTTAGCCGCTTTAGCGTAAAGAAGCCATATATCGTTACGGTTGCGGTGATCATCATCCTGATTCTGGGTGGTGTTTCGCTCACCAAAATGAAGACCGATTTGCTGCCCGATATGGATTTGCCCTATCTGGCGGTTATTACCACCGACCCCGGCGCCAGCGCTGAAAAGGTGGAATCCGAAGTTACCGATGTATTGGAGGGCTCGCTTTCGAAGGTGAGCGGTGTTTCCTCCGTTCAAAGCCAAAGTGCCGATAACTATTCCATGATATTCCTCGAGTTCGAGGACGGTGCCGACATGGATTCCGCCATGGTGAAAGCATCGTCTGCGGTAAATGAGGTTTCTTCCCAATTGCCTGAAACTGCAGGTAATCCTAACTACATGGAAATCAGCATGGACATGATGGCAACCTTATACGTTGCCGCATCCTACGATGACCATGATATTTTCGACACCACTTCATTGGTGAAAGACAAAGCGGTTCCCGAACTGGAGCGCATCGACGGTGTTGCCGACGTTTCCACGGTAGGGGCGGCGGAAAAATCGGTAGAGGTGCGCCTTTCCGATAGCAAGATCGAAGACATTAACAACAGATTGTTGGCCAGCGTCAATTCCCAGCTCTACGATGCCAAGAAAGGTATCGACGAAGGCGAAGCGAAGCTGGCTGAAGCGGAGAGCCAGCTAAACAGCCAGAAAGAAACGCTCGAGCAGAAGCAGCAGGAAATAAGCGACCAGCTTGGTCAGGCAAGCTCTGGCTTAACGCTGGCAATTTCCGGGAAAACCAGCGAGATCACTTCGCTGCAGGCGGAGATCGGAGCGCTGAAGGCCGTCGATCCTAGCGGCGCAAACCCCCAGGTTCAGGCGAAAATCGGGCAGCTTGTGCAGAAGGCGCAAACGGTAACGGGAGAACTTGAAGCCTACCAAAAGCAGCTTGCCGAAGTGCAATCGGGCTCTATTACCGCAGCAACGCAGTTCGGCAGCGCCAGCGCTCAGTTTGCCAGCGCCCAACAGACCATCGATTCCAACAAACAACAGCTGGCGGATGCCCGTTCCCAGTACGAAAGCTCGCGCGAAGAGGCCCTTTCCAAAGCGAACATCGATGCGCTGGTGGACAAAGAAACGCTTGCGGGCATTATCAAGGCTCAAGATTTTTCGATGCCTGCTGGCTACCTTGATAGCGGCTCGGACGATCAGTGGCTGCTGCGTGTGGGCGATAACATTTCCTCTGTTTCCGATTTGCGTTCGCTTTTGCTTGCCGACGTTGACGGCGTGGGCGAAATCCGTCTTGCCGACGTTGCTGAGGTTACCGAAGTGGACAATGTCGGCGATGAATATATGCGCATCAATGCCCAGGACGGCGTGTTGCTCTCAGTGTTCAAGAATTCCACTGCTTCTACGAGCGATGTTTCCGCAGACACCCGCGCGGCACTTACCAAGATTGAACAGGCCAACCCTGGCCTGCATCTAACTGTGGTGAGCGACCAGGGATCTTTCATCGCCCTGTACGTCAGCTCTATTCTGCAGTCGCTGCTTTTGGGCGCGCTTCTTGCCGTGGTGGTGCTCATCGTTTTCCTTCGCGATTGGCGCCCCACACTCATCATGGCTTTCAGTATCCCCTTCTCAGTGCTCTGCGCCTTGGTGGTGATGTACTTCTCGGGCATCTCGCTGAACATTATGTCGCTTGGCGGTATTTCCATCGCTATTGGCATGCTGGTAGATAATTCGATTGTTGTGCTGGAGAATATCTATCGCCTGCGCAGCCGCGGCATTCCTCCTGCTCGCGCAGCCGTTCAGGGTGCGAAGCAGATCTCGGGCGCGGTAATTGCTTCCACGCTCACCACCATTTGCGTATTCTTGCCCATCGTGTTTACTACGGGCATGGTGAACCAGCTGATGCTGCCCTTCGCGCTGACCATTGCCTACGTGCTCACCGCGTCGCTGCTTATCGCGTTGACCATGGTTCCCGCTGCTTCTTCGTTCCTGTTCAAGAACTATATTCCTCGCCGCAACAACTGGTTTGAGGCGCTGCAAACGAAATATGCTCATTCGCTGGTATTCTTCTTGCGTCATAAGGCGTTGCCTCTTGTGGTGTCGGTAGTGCTTTTGGTTGTTGCAGTGATTGGCGTGGTGAACATGGGTATCACTATGATCCCCACCATGACCTCGAAAACGGCAACGGTGACGGTGACCATGCCTGAGGATACCGACAAGGAGACGGCGTACTCTACGGCGGATAAGGTAATGGACGAAGCCATGGGCATCGACGGAGTGGAATTCGTTGGCGCTATGGACGGAACGTCTTCGACCTCGATGGTTGCGAGCGATATTTCCAGCAGTAGCAGCAGCGACAAGTTCCACCAGGTGTTCACGTTCTACGTGCAGACCGACAGTTCAGTGACCACCGAAGGCCAGGTGCTTTCGATTTTGGATCAGCTGCAGCAGCGTACTTCTGGCCTGAACTGCGAAGTGATTACCGACGCTTCTTCTTCCGAGGCGATGAGCTCTATGACCGGCAGTGGGCTTTCGCTGAGGATCCAAGGTCCCGATCAGGATGAGCTGGTGCGTATCAGCGAAGATGTGATGGGGATCGTTGGCCAGGTGGAGGGCTATACCGAAATCGAAAACGGCATGGAAGATGCTGCGACCGAGCTTCACCTGGTTGTCGATCGTGACAAGCTTACCAAGGACGGCTATACGGTTGCTCAGTTGTATAGTGATTTGGCGAAAAAGCTTTCCGAAAGCGCCGATGCGCCTTCCATGACGCTCGATGGCAGCAAGATGAATGTGTCTGTAGTGGATAAGACAAACCCTGTTACGGCAGACAATCTTCTTGATACCGAGATTGAGATAACCAATCAGCAGACGGGCGATACCACCACGCACGAGCTTCGCGAGTTCGCTACGGTTGAGCAGGGAGTTGCCTCTCCCACGATGATTCATGTGAACTCAACCCGTGCTATTACGGTGACGGCCGATGTCGAAGATGGTTACAACAATGCTTTGCTTGCGCGTGATCTGCAGACCAAGCTCAAGGATTATCAGCTGCCCGAGGGCTACACCATTCAAACCAGTGGCGAACTGGAAAACATCAACACAATGCTTTCTCAAATGATGCTGCTTCTGATTTTGGGCTTTGTGCTGATTTACCTTGTTATGGTGGCGCAGTTCCAGAGCTTGCTTTCTCCCTTCATCGTGATCTTGACTGTCCCCCTTGCCTTTACCGGCGGTTTGTTCGGTTTGGTGGCAGCTGGCGAACAACTGAGCATGCTTTCACTGCTAGGCTTCGCGGTGCTTATGGGCACGGTTGTGAACAATGGCATCGTGTTTGTTGACTATGTGAACCAGCTGCGCCGTGGTGGCCTGTCGAGGCACGATGCCCTGGTGGCTGCGGGACGTACCCGCATGCGCCCCATCATGATGACGGCAATTACCACCATCTTCGCTATGTTGCCGATGGTGTTCAGCGATGCGGTGGGATCGTCGATGCAGCGCGGCATGGCGGTTGTGGTTGTGGGTGGCTTGCTGTACGCCACGTTCATGACACTGTATGTGGTGCCGGTTATGTACGACATCCTGTATCGTCGCGTTCCCCGCGAGGTTGATTTGGGTGATGAGTCTATCGACGACGATCCAGGCGATGCCCAAGCATATTTGGAGGCAATGCAGAACGCCCGTGCTTTAGCTGGAGTTAAGCCGAGAGTGGCCAACGTAGGTTCGGGAGGGAGTGCCGGAACAGCTTCGTGACAGGCATGGCTTTCGCAGAGGCAACCATTCACAATCCCCTCATCATTTGGGGTTTCTTTGGGGAAGAAGGAATGAACGTGTTACAGCATTGTGGCGTTTTTGTTTGGGTATCCTGCTAGAATAAAGAAAGATAATAAGCGAGGCGCAGGGGCGCTTCGATACTGGGGCCTTTGCCGTATGGCGAAGGAGAAAGAGGGGCGAGAGCTATGAAGCAGTACAGGCGCGTATTTGCAGCACTCGATGGCGGCAGCACTCAGCAGGAAGTAGCCGAGCGCGCAATTCAGATTGCGAAGCTCAACCATGCAGAATTGATGTTCGGCCATGTAGTAGATTCGGTTCCCGATTCCTTGACGGGCACCGACTACAAGGAGCTTGCTGAAACGGTTCGCAACCGTCTGGTCGATTCCCTGGGCGATACGTTGAAGGCGGCCGAGGAAGATCCGGACATTCCTTCCGTAGAGGTTGTTGTTAAGGTTGGTCGCATTCAGGAAACCATTCACAACCTGATGATCAAGCCGTTTGAGCCCGAGCTGGTTATCTGTGGTGAGCGCGGTCTTTCGAACATCACCTACGTATTCGTTGGTAGCGTATCCACCTATCTGATCAGGAACCTTCGCTGCGACGTTCTTGTTGTAAAGCAGGATTAGGCAGTTGCGCTGATCTACGATCAGCGCAACATGCTCCTGAGACGTGACGATGCTGCGCGGGATTCTGGCGGCATAGGGAAACCTCAAGGCCTGCAGGGCGGCGCGAAGGCCTGCCCTGCGGGCCTTTCGCTTCCCCTGCGCTCGCCAGAATCCCGCTCGCTGATTTACTGGCGCATACCCGGATTTTCGTTAACGCCCTTGAGGGCGTTTTTTATTGTAGGGACAGGTGCCGTTTTCCCATTTATATATTCAGGTAATTACCCGCAGTAAATGAAAAAACCGCTGGGTATCTTCTGCGTTCTGCTTGTAGGGAAAACGGCACCTATCCCTATATTCCCACTGGCTCTGCACGCTCTCGAATGCAATCGTTGGGGGACTTGGTCTAAAATAAAGAATAGTGCGCCCGCGCGGTGCATTCTAAACACGCTAGAGTGGCCGGCAGCTTGCTGGCTGAAACGTTACACACAGAAAGGCATGGCATGCAGCGCAACCATTACGATTTCCTTATCGTTGGCGCTGGCATCACGAGCGCCGTTTTTGCTCATGAAGCCGCCAAGATCGGCAAGACCTGCTTGGTCATCGACCGCCGCGATCACATTGCAGGCAACATCTACACGGAAGAAATCGATGGCATCAACGTGCATAAGTACGGTGCCCATATCTTCCATACGTCGCTTCGTCCCGTTTGGGATTACGTAAATCAGTTCGCCGAGTTCAACAACTATGTGAACTGCCCTGTTGCCAGCTACAAGGACGAGCTTTACAACTTGCCGTTCAATATGAACACCTTCTCGAAGATGTGGGGAATCAAGACCCCCGCTGAGGCGAAGGAAATCATTGAGCGCCAGAAGCAGGAAGCAGCCGAGCAGATTGGCGAAGGCGAGCCCTCTAATCTTGAGGAACAGGCGCTTTCGCTTATCGGCAAGGATGTATTCGAGAAGCTGATCAAGGGCTACACTGAAAAGCAGTGGGGCAAGAGCTGCACCGAGCTGCCCGCTTCCATCATCAAGCGCCTGCCCGTTCGCTTCATTTATGACAACAACTACTTCAACGACCGTTGGCAGGGCATCCCCATGGGCGGCTACACTGCTATGGTTGAGCGCATGTTCGGCGATACGGAAATTTTGCTGAATACCGAATATCGTGAGTTCGTTGCTGAAAACGAAGGTATTGCCGACCGCGTTATTTACTGCGGCACCATCGACGCTTACTTCGATTATCAGCTTGGCGCGCTGGAGTATCGTTCTTTGCGCTTCGAGTCCGAGCGTATTGAATGCGAGAATTGGCAGGGCAACGCGGTGGTTAACTACACCGAGCGCGAGGTGCCCTTCACGCGCATTATCGAGCACAAGCACTTCGAGTACGGCACTCAGCCAACCACCATCATTACGCGCGAGTATCCCGCAAACTGGGAGCGCGGCGACGAGCCGTACTATCCTCTGAACGACGATCGCAACAGCGCCCTGTATGAGCGGTACGTTGAACTCGCCAAGCAGGAAGGCAACGTGGTGTTCGCTGGTCGTTTGGGAGGATACAAGTACTACGATATGGACAAGGCCATCGACGCGGCATTTGATTTGGTGAATGCTGAACTTGGCATTGACCTGAGGAAATAGGGTTGATCTCCATCTTCTTGCATTGATATGTTGCGAGCCTGGTATGGTTGCCGAATGGGCAGCTGGCCAGGCTCGCTGTGATTTGCGTCTCGATTGCTGTTGAAGGATGTGGCGGGGCGGAGCGTTTGTTGGTTGGTGAAGGCATCTTGGCTACCCGCTGGGGTTTCAGCTGCTCCCGAGGCCAGCCCAGACCAATTGACGCGCCGGCCCCAGGCTCCTTCAGGGCAAGCATATCCTTTGAGGCAGCGCCCTTTCTTAGCACGGGGGTGTCGCTTGAAGAGTGCACCGGCGCCGTTGCGCTGGGCGCCGGGACGTACCGTTCGGTTGAAAGGAAAGCGCATGAGACTGATTGGGATACTTGTTGCCGCCGCTTTGGCGTGCACGTTGGCGGGTTGCGCAGCTCCGCAGCAACAGCCCGACCACTCTCAGCTCAAGGTGAATGATGCGGGCGTTTCTTCGGATGGCGGTGCCCAAAGTGGCGAAGGAGCCGAAGGGGGCGTTTCTTCTGCGGAGGAAGTTAAGCCGACGGCAAGTGAGTTGCGCGCGAAGCTGGATATAACGGAAGACTATCGTCCCGACTTCAACCACGGCAAAAAAGGAGCCAGCTATCAGAAGTACATCGTGCTGCACGACACCGAAGTGGATAGCAGCGCGGCTTCTATCGTTAATTCATGGGAAAGCAGCGGCAACAAAGTGGCATCGCAGTTCATCGTGAATAAAGACGGCTCTATTGTGCAATGTGTGCCGATGGATGCCATAGCCCATCATGCTGGTTATGGCGATGCGGGCCACAACAGCGAATATGGTGTGCCGGAAGATGGGCGCGACGACAAAAAGGGAACCACTAAAGCTCCTTCGAAGAGCATTACCGACTACGGCATGAATTCGTATTCTATCGGTATCGAAATAGTGCACGTGAGCGGCCAGGGCGCTTATCCCGAAACGCAGCTTGAAGCGATTGACGGGCTTATTGCCTATATCGATGCATATTACGACAGCGAAAGCACCATCATCGACCATAAAATGTGGCGTTCTGGCAACTCTGACACCTCGGCTGAATTCGCAACGTATTTAGCTAATTACCGCGATCATCGTACGCATAACTAACCGAATGGGAAAATAGAGACAGGTATCGGATTCCCGCTTTCGCCATAGCGCACAAAAGCAGGGCCCCGTTTGCGAGTTTTGAACCGCCTCCCGTTTCTTTATGTCCAAGAAGCGGGAGACGGTTCGTTCATTGAGGGCGCGGCCCTGTGCGCTGGCTGGAAAACGGTACCTGTCCCTATATTCCCGCCTGCTCGTGGAGAGTTTTATGCGCTTGCCGAAGCCATTTCATTCAACGTAAAAAGCGAGTAAACTAATGTGGCTTGTAGCTATGCGCTTCTGCTGCTGCCCTGAGGGGTATTGGACGGTATGCGCCGTGTGCATAGTCGGCAATTGATACATTTCGCGCTTTTGCGCTTGCTGTTTGCTTGTTTGAAAGGGAGCCCAATGGCAGACAAGGTCGCAGTACTCATACCCTGCTACAACGAAGCCGTGACCATCGGCAAGGTGGTGGACGACTTCAAGCGCGTCCTGCCCGACGCCGACATCTACGTCTACGACAACAACTCCAAGGATGGCACGGCCGACATCGCCCGCGAGCACGGCGCCATCGTGAAGTTCGAGGGGCGCCAGGGCAAGGGCAACGTCGTCCGCTCCATGTTCCGCGACATCGACGCCGACTACTACCTGATGGTCGACGGCGACGACACCTACCCCGCCGAGGCCGCGCCGGCGCTCCTGGAGCCGCTGCGCGCCGACCGCGCCGACATGACGGTGGGCGACCGCCTGTCCAACGGCTCCTACGGCGAGGAGAACGACCGCGCGTTCCACGGCTTCGGCAACGACCTGGTGCGCTGGCTGATCAAGAAGATCTACGGCTTCGCCTTCGACGACGTCATGACGGGCTACCGCGCGTTCAACCGCGTGTTCGTGAAGACCATGCCGGTGCTCTCCGAGGGCTTCCAGATCGAGACGGAGATCTCCATCCACGCGGTGGACAAGCGCTGGCGCATCGAGGACGTGCCGATCGACTACCGCGACCGCCCCGAGGGCAGCTACTCGAAGCTTTCCACGTTCGGCGACGGCGCGAAGGTGCTGAAGGCCATCACGAGCCTGTTCAAGGACTACCGCCCGCTGGCGTTCTTCGGCTGGCTGGCCCTGATCCTGCTGGTGCTGGCCGTGGTGGCGGGCATCCCCGTCGTCGCCGAGTACGCGGCCACCGGCCTGGTGCCCCGCATCCCCACGATGCTCGGCAGCCTGGCGCTCGCCGGCTGCGGCGCCCTCTCCTTCGTGACGGGCCTTATCTTGGACACGGTCGCCAAGAGCCACCGCCGCCAGTGGGAGATCGACGTGTACAAGGCGATGAATGGCTTTTACCGCGAATAGCTGCAGGGGCTTTGCCCCAGGCTTTTGTAGAATGAAAACAGTAGCTTCACTAGAGAAGGAGTGCGCTCATGGAGGCATATAAGAAAGAATTCATCGAGTTCATGGTGGAAAGCCATGTGCTCAAGTTCGGCGAATTCACGCTTAAGAGCGGGCGCAAATCCCCCTTTTTCATGAATGCTGGCGCCTATGTTACGGGTGGTCAGCTGAAGCGCTTGGGCGAGTACTACGCTCGCGCCATTCATGACAATTTTGGCCTGGATTTCGATGTGGTATTCGGTCCTGCATACAAGGGCATTCCGCTGGCTGTTGTTACCGCCATCGCCTTGGAGGAGCTGTACGGCAAGGAAGTTAAGTACTGCTGCAACCGCAAGGAAGTGAAGGACCACGGCGCCGATGCCGGCAACCTGTTGGGTGCCGAGCTTCACGACGGCGACCGCGTGATCATGGTTGAAGACGTTACCACGTCGGGCAAGTCCATCGATGAAACCTACCCCATCCTGAAGGGCGCCGCTGACGTTGAGGTTAAGGGTCTGATTGTCTCCCTGAACCGTATGGAAGTTGGCAGGGGCGGCGTGAAGACTGCGCAGAAGGAAGTCCAGGAAAAGTATGGCTTCCCTGTAGCTTCCATCGTAAGCATGGCTGAAGTTACCGAGCTCCTGTACAACCACGAAGTTCAGGGCGAAGTGGTGATCGACGATACGTTGAAGGCTGCACTCGATGCTTATTACGAGCAGTATGGTGCCAAGGAAGCGTAGATTTCAGCCGAATTGGTTTTTCTTGAGGCGTCCGCATAGCGGGCGCCTTTCTTGTTTCTGATTTTGGGTTGCTGGTCATGATACTCCGCGCGTTTTCGCGGGATTTGCCCTGTTGCGGCGATCGGACCGATTTCTTGTTTCTGGGCTCCTGGGAGGGGCCCCGAGACAGCGCTGGGATGTTATGGGCTCGATGCGGAACGGGGGTTGAACCTGATACGGTGCTGGGTCGTTGTGGACCCGATGCGGAGCGGGGTGGATCTGGCGCGGGGCGGGGTTGACTCGATGCAGCGCCAGGGTATTGCTCAGCCGCGGCGCCTGGGTGCTGTCCGGGTACCGTGCCAAGGTGTTGCCCGGGTGCGGCATCGTGATGTTGCCCCACTGCCGCGCTAGGGAACTGTTTGGGCGTGGCGTCGTGATGTGGCCCGAGCGCGGCGTTGCGAAACACGGGCGGAGCCGCGGCGCCTGGGCGCTTGCTCGTGTATCGTGTCGTGTTATTGCTTTCTCTTAAAATAAGTAACACCACGTTACTAAAGTTGGTTTTCCGCTACAATGGGCGCAGAGGATTTGTAGAAGAACAGGCAAGGAGCCCTCCTATGAGCAATCTTTTGGATACCCCTAAGTTGGGTTTTGGCTGTATGCGTTTGCCCCTTACTGACCCCAAAGATCAGAAGAGCATCGACATCGAGCACTTGAAGAAGATGGTCGATGCGTTCATGGAGGCTGGCGGCACGTACTTTGATACTGCCTATGTCTACCACGAAGGCGAATCAGAAGTTGCTATGCGCAAGGCGCTGGTGGAGCGCTATCCGCGCGATTCGTTCACTATTGCAACCAAGTGCTTGGCTTGGGCTCAGCCTACCGCAGAAGACGCTAAAGCATGTTTGGATACTTCGCTCAAACGCCTGGGCACTGACTACATCGATTTCTACCTGCTGCATAACATGGGCGGCGCGCGCACTGCGAAATTCGATGAGTACGGAATGTGGGAATGGGCCGCGCAGAAGAAAGCCGAAGGTGTTATCAAGCACCTGGGTTTCTCGATGCATGACAACGCCGAAACGTTGGACAAGTTGCTCGCCGATCATCCCGATATGGATTTTGTCCAGTTGCAGGTGAATTACCTTGACTGGGAAGACCCTATGGTGGAATCGCGCAAATGCATGGAAGTTGCGCAAAAGCACGGTGTACCCGTGGTGATTATGGAACCCGCCCGCGGTGGTCGCTTGGCGGACTTGCCGGAACGTGGCGCAAGCGTGCTGAAAGCGGCCGACCCCGACAAGAGCGTGGTTTCGTGGGCTTATCGATTCTGCTACAACCTGCCAAATGTTATCAGCGTGCTCTCGGGCGTATCGACATTGGAGCAGATCCAGGAAAACGTGCGCGAATGGAAGGCGAACGAGCCCTTATCCGCCTCCGAAGAAAAGGCGCTGGGTGATGCGGTTGATGCTCTGAAGAGCGTGGGGTTGATCCCTTGCACCAACTGTCGCTATTGCGTGAAAGACTGCCCCGCTGGCGTGAAGATTCCCGAAGCCTTGGGTTTGCTGAATTTGGAAAAGATGACCGAGAATCGCGAATTTGCGAAGAGTCAGTACGCCTGGCAAACCCGCGACGGTCGCGCTTCTGCCTGTATTCAATGCGGTGCCTGCGAGGATATGTGCCCGCAAGGCATCAGCATCATTGAGCTGCTTGAGGATGCCGCTGACTTCTACGAGTAGGGCGGGAGAAAAGGAAAGGTACCAGATTCCCATCTAGCGAGCAGAGCCGCGCTTGCGGTGTAAGTCGCGAGCGCGGCTCTGCTTTTGCGCCTTATTGCGAATACAGGGAAATGGGGCAGGCGCTAGGTTCCCGCCAAACAGGATGCATAGAGCACTTGGCACTCTGCCATTTGCAGCAGACAATTGCCCGAGCAATAAAGCGGGAATCTGCTGCTGGTCCCTTTTCCTGCCTATATGCCGAGGCCGCCCATGTTGTGGAAACGCTTCTGCAGCATGTCGGTGGGGTAGGCGGTATCGCAGAATTGTTCGATGGGATTCTGCGGCGGAATGCCATCGGTGCGGGCATCGGCGCGCAACAAAACGATGATGGTCATGGCAATGTCGAGCGTCATGAAGATGGAAAGCGCTGCCGTTGCCGCACGGTACGGGGCGCCGGTGGTGTTTACACGGTTGAAGATACGTTGACATAATTGCAGGCCAACCTTTACCCACAGCACGCCAATGGTGCCCCAGATCAGGCAGTGGAAAACGTCGGTGCGCCCGTCGAAATTGAGGGGGATGTTCAGATAGCTCCATGCCACAACGCCCCAGAATGTTTCCATGGCCCAGCTGGCGAAGTACTCAAGGCTGCCGCCCACGACGGCGCTTACCGTCAAAAGCAGTGGAACCCCTTTGTCCTGCAGGGGTTCGAGCAGCATGGTTAGCAGAACTGCCGCCAGCCCGTAGATGGGTGAAAACGGACCCCAGATGAAGCCGGCACGGCTTTCCAATTCGCCGAACGCCACAAGGTGCTGCAGCGTTTCACCCATAAGGCCAACGACGGACATGCCCATGAAAATCCACACCAGCTGTCCTGGGTGTTCGGCAAGATGCGTTTGCTCGTGGGTTGCCGAAGCGGCATGACGGTTAAGTTCGCGAGCAGGTTCCACCACGGCAATCCTTTCGTTCGGGGTTTGTCATTCGCTGGCAGTGCGGTTCCCTTTAGGGGGCACTGTGCTGTTCGACGCTGGTGCGGTATCGGTTGTGTGAGGCCTCCTTTGAGGCGCAGCGCAATCGATGCGCATTTGTGCGACGCCGCCTTTGCGGGAGCGGCGTCGGCATGTGCAAAGGCGAGAGGCTGTTGTGCAGGGATCGTGCGAAAGCGATTTTCCTGCGTTGCCCGCCGCACAGACATGCCAAGGACTTTCCTTGCGTGGCGTAGTTTCGCCCCAATGCACTCAACGCGCATTTGCGCAGCACTGTTCATTGTAACTTTTGCGCCTCACGGCGGGCGAAAGAGGCAGGAAAATTACACCGCTTAGCGACCTTTGCCCTGCAGTTCCTGCTTTGCATCCGCCTGTTTGCTAAGTGCTATTTCAATACGTCGCGGCACTCAAAGAGGGTGGATGCCAGGTTCGCCAGACGGACGGTGTATAGGCCGCCGTCGGGCGAATTAGTCATGGTGCTCATGAGGTAGGTGGTGCCGTCGGTGCACTTGATGAGCCCCGCATCGCACAAACCGGTGAAACGTTCACGGCCTGCGCACCAGCCTGCCTTGTTGAGCACGGCTTCAACCTCGGCATCGTCGCTCACGCCGGAACGGATGAACGATACGTTCGTCTGCTCGTAGAGAGATGCCAGGTTTTGCGCAGTGGGAGTATTGGTTTTGAGGTACTGGTACGTGCGCAGCCATAGCAGGGCGGATTCGCGCGTGGAGTAGCGTGGGAAGTGCGTGTCGTGCATGATCTCGGAATCCACGCCGCACGAATTGAGCCATTCGGCGAATCCTGCGCTGTCGTAAGTGTTGCGCAGGCTGTTGAATGCGCTGTTGTCCGAGTAGAGGATCATGGGTTGCATCAGGGAATATATGGACGACGAAACGCCGGAGCCCGCCGCTTCACTGCCGGATGGGTAGGAAGCGTCGTTGTCGCCCAGGTGTTGGCACAGGAAGGCGGCGTAGGGACCCTTGAACGAGCTGGCGCCGTATACGCGTGAGTCGAGGTTGTAGACGATGCCCTTGCCAGTGTTCAAATTGATGAGCGTAAAGCCAACGGTGTAGCCGCCGCCTTCGATGTTTTGGGTGGCTGCTGCAAGGGATTCTTGCTGCTCTTCGGAAAGCGGTGTGGCATCTTCGCCTTCTATCAGGGAAAACGTGCCAGGGGCGGTGGCGAAGGAATCGACGCTGTTGAGCGCGTTGGGCGTGAGGCGTTGAGCGACGAGTCCCGCTGCCGCTTCTTCTGCGGCAGTATTCGTGGTAGTCGCAACGGCGTTTGCTGCGTAGTTCACAAAGCTGCTGCTTAGGAGGATGCCGTTAGGGGCGGGCTGGCTGCTTGAAGCCACGGCTGCGCCGATGCCCACTACGGCGCACAGCGCAATGGCTGCAGCGATGGCGGAAGCCTTTTTGTGCATGCCGAGGAAATCGCCGGCTTTCTGGAGGTACGCGGATGCCGCCTTTGCTGCGTGGGAGGTGCTGCTGTGCTTTGGCGAGGAGGCGTTGTCGTGTTCCGACGAGGCGGCGCCGTCACCGCCGCGCTGCGCTGCTGCCTCGTTGTCATGTTCGGGCGAGGGGGCATTGCCGCGTTTCGATGAGGAGGTGTCGCCGTGTTTCAGCGAAGTGACGTTGTCGCGTTCCGGCGAGGCGGTATCGCCATGCTCTGACGAAGCGGTGTTGTCGCGCTCCGGCGAGGCTGCGCTGTCGTGATCGGACAGTTCGGCGTTGCCATGCTTCAATGAGTCGGCGTCGCCACGTTGGGACGGTTCGTTGCCGTCGTGTTCTGATAATGCCGCGCTGCCATGTCCGGATGGCCCGGTGCCGTTATCGCGCCCGTCCGTGTCGTTGATGTAAGTATTTTTTTCGCTCATGTTCGCCATACTACGCGAGTACGTTTTCAGCGCCGTTTCTTGGCGGAAGGTACCAAAATATTTTCATGGTTTCTTGGACGTGTCAGCGCGTGGTGTTGAATTGGCCGACGCTTCGTTCTGGTGGCGTCTTTCGACTCCGTGGCACCACTGCGATTTCGCAGCAAGCTCGGGCAGTCGAGGGCCTTCTTGGCAATATGTCGTCGAGAAGCATTCTTGAAGGAGGCTGCCGTGGCAAGGTATTGCCGCGGTGCATTTTCGGGCTGCCTGCCACGGCAAGATTATGCCTTGATGCGTTCCCGGGCGCTCGACGATGGCAAAATGCACGCGAGATGCGCTCTTCGGCATCCGACGGTGGCGGGATTGCACCCTGATGCGTTCTTGGCCTGGCTGGCAGTGGCAATATACTTGCGCGGTGCGTCCTCGAGTGCCTTGCCACGGCAAGATTATGCCTTGATGCGTTCCCGGGCGGCCATCCGTGGCAGTTTTTGCGCTCCATGCATCCCAAAAGTGGCCTCGGACGGGAAAATCGCCAGTTCGCGGCAAGATTCGCATGCCATGCATCCGAAATGAGCTGGCTTTGGCAAGATATGCGCGCCATGCATCCGAAAAGCCCTGCAAACAGCCGTTTGGGAATACACCGCGCGAAGATCTTGCCAGGAAGGGCCGCTTTTCGCTGCACAGGCCCCTCGAATCATGCACGGCGCGCAGATCTTGCCATTCCTAGGTGCTCCGTTTGAGCGTTTTGATCTTTTTCGGGTGGGGTGGGGCGGTGCTCGCGGTTCGCGCACTGCCCTCGCTTTGTATGGGGCGGTGCTCGCGGTTCGCGCACTGTCCCCGTTTGTGCGGGGTGGCGCGGCTGTTTCGTGGGCTCGCTCACATGCAGCTTCGAGTTGCTCCCCGCTCACGCGCAAGATGCTCCTGTTGTCGCGCCCGCCTTCGCGTGAGATGTGCCCGTTACCCCCCCCGTGTGAGGTGTGCGTACATTCCGCGTCGTCCCACGCGGAGCAAGCGCATTCGCCTCGCGTCGCTGGGCATGTCCCGCCTCGCCGTCCACGCGCCTTTTGCCCTGCGCGTCCGTTTCGCGGTGGCGCGCGTTGTTGATTTGGTTGGGATTTCGTATGAGGCTGGCACCCGCATCTCTGTCGTCGCGTCCGCGACGAGGCCGAAACAGCGGGATCGTGTCGTTTACCGCAGAAAACGTGGCGCTGTGATGGTGTTTCGTTGAATTGCCGTTGTTCCGCGGTACTATTCTGAAAGATATCGTGCCTGTTTACGCAAAACGGGTTGTGGGACCAACGATGGCGGCGGCCATCAGAATAGGAGATGAAGCTGTCGTGAACGACTCCGACGGCGGCGGTCGATGTTGCTCGACCCGAAAACGCACCGCACAATGCAATGATTCTCTTTTTGGTCCCGCGCGGTCTTTGTCTTCGTGTGAAGAAAAGGCTGCGTTTCTGTATTCAGATGCTGCAGCGCAAACAGCGTTGCAGCCCTTCCTTGCGCGTGACTTATGCCTGGATGTGCGCAAGCGCCTTTCCTTGTTGGCGGACGTAACGCGCCTTATGCCCTTCCCAAAGGGGGAGATGGCCGTGTAATTTCGGTTTTCTCGGAAAGGGTGCAAAGCGCACCGATTCCCCTTTAGCGGAAAAGCAGTTTGAGCCTCTTTTCCGATCCCGTTCCCGCAATGAGAAACGGCTGATCTGTTTCTCGTCCCCGCAGTGAGAGATGGCGATTCCGCTTCTCACCCGCTTACGCAAGGAGTTTTGTACCTAGATGCCTATTTGGTTAAGTTTGATACTGGTGGTTCTGTTCCTGCTGATGAACGCTTTTTTCGTTATCGCCGAGTTTTCCTTGGTGCGCGTGCGTAAATCGCAGATTGAGATTTTGGTGGAAGAAGGCAAGAAGGGCGCCAAGCGTGCGTTCGAGATGGCCGACAACGTTAACGAGTATCTTTCGGCTTGCCAGCTTGGTATTACGCTGGCTTCGCTGGCGTTGGGCTGGTTGGGCGAGCCCGCGTTTGCCGCGCTGCTTCACCCGATCTTCGTGTTCTTTGGCTTGCCCGACACGGCCGTCACCGTTATTTCGGTGGGTATTGGCTACTTCATCATGACCACGCTGCATGTGGTGGCCGGCGAGCTCATCCCTAAGAGCATGGCTATTCTGAAGACGGAAACCTACGCGCTGCACACAGCGGGTCCGCTTCATGCGTTCTATCGCATTACTTATCCCATCATGTGGCTGTTTAACGCTACAACCAATGGCGTTATGCGCTTGACCGGCCACGATGCCAAGAATGAAACCGAGGCTTATTCCGAGGAGGAAATTAAGCTGCTGCTTGAAGAAAGCGCCGAGAGCGGATCTATCGAGCAAGATCAGTACCAGTATCTGGACAACATTTTTGACTTGGACGACAAGGACGCGAAGGCTATTATGACGCCCCGCACCGAGGTGCTGGCCATCGACTACGACGATGATCTTGAAACGAATCTCGACTTCATGGGGAAGAACAAATTCACGCGCTACCCCGTGTTCCGCGAGGATAAGGACAACATTGTGGGCTTCGTGCACATCAAGGATGCTTATCTGCTGCCCGAGGGCTCCACGATGAAAGACCTAAAGATTCGCTCTATTCAGGCGGTGCCGGAGAGCATTTCCATCGCGAAACTTTTGCAGGTGCTGCAGGCTAAGCACACGAAAATCGCCGTGGTGGTTGACGAGCATGGCGGCACGTCCGGCATCGTTACCATGACCGATGTGGTCGAGCAGATTATCGGCCGCATGGAAGACGAGTATCTCCACGATGATCAGGATGAAATCCTGAAGGTGGGCGAGCATCATTACTTGGTTGACGGCTCGTTGCCGGTTGACCAGTTCGTTGAGTTCATCGGCTTTGAGCCCGTTCCCGTGTTCGATTACGAAACTGCGGGTGGCTTGATGCTTGACCTGCTGGATAAGATCCCTGCCGAGGGCGATTCGTATGAGCTGCATCACGAGGGCACGAAGATCACGATGATGGCTCGCGTGATGGACGGCCTGCGCATCGACAAGATCGATGTTCGCTTCGAGGATGAGCCCGAGACGGCAGAAGGTGAAGAGAAGGAATAGCGCCTAAAACGCTTAGGGCTGCTGCTATTTTCGCTGGTAATAGGCGAAGGCCGCGACGCCGGCGTGGCCGAAGGGCTGAAGCGCCCGCAGGCCCAGCAGATTGCCGCGCAGGCGGTTTTGGGTTCTGCGAGGCTGGTGCTGGAATCGGGCAAGCATCCTGGCCAGTTGAAGGACGAGGTGTGCTCGCCTTTCGGTTCCACCATTCGCGGAGTTGTGGTTCTGGAAAAGGGCGCGTTCCGCGGCACGGTGATTGACGCGCTGCGCACTACCATCGCCCGCGTCCGTTCGCCGCAAACCGCCCGAAAGGCAACAGCCGCGTTACAAACGGGCGGGCGGCCTTTGCCTTTCTTGACAGGTGCAGTTCCCATACTAAAATTCGTATTAGCACTCCTCTTCCAGGAGTGCTAATTTGCGTTTGCCCACAATATAAATAGGGTGTTGCCGCGTCTGTGCCGTGTGGCGCGTGCCATTCGCCCAAAGAAGGAAGGATCTGAATGAAGCAGTTCCAAACTGAGAGCAAAAAGCTCCTCGATCTGATGATCAACTCCATCTACACGAACAAGGAAATCTTCCTGCGCGAGCTTATTTCCAACGCATCCGACGCGGTGGACAAGCTCTACTTCAAGAGCCTTACCGATACCTCTATCGCCGTTTCGAAGGACGACCTTTCCATCGATGTTGCCTTCGACAAGGATGCACGCACCATCACCGTTTCCGATACCGGCATCGGCATGACGCGCGACGAGCTCGAAACCAACCTGGGTACCATCGCCCATTCTGGCAGCCTTGAGTTCAAGACTGAAAACGCCAAAAAGCAGGGCGAAGACGTGGACATCATCGGCCAGTTCGGCGTGGGCTTCTATTCTTCGTTCATGGTTGCCAAGGAAGTTACCGTAACCTCCCGCGCATACGGTGAGGCCGAGGCGTTCACCTGGAAATCCGACGGCATTGAGGGCTACACCATCGAGCCCGCCACCGCTGAGGAGACCGCCGCACTGGGCGCCGACCACGGCACCAGCATCACCCTGCACCTGAAGGACAACGCCGACGAAGAAGAGTATGACGTATTCCTAGACCAGTATGAGCTCCAGGCCCTCATCAAACAGTACAGCAACTACGTGCGCTACCCCATCCACATGGAAATGGAGGAGCGCAAGCCCCTGCCCAAGCCCGAAGATGCTGGCGACGACTACACGCCCGAATTCGAAACGGTGCGCGAGGTTAAGACCATCAACTCGATGATCCCCATCTGGAAGCGCCGCAAATCCGAGGTAACCGAAGAGGAATACGCCACCTTCTACAAGACCGACTTTCACGATTTCGAGGACCCGGCCCGCACCGTTTCCGTGCACGCGGAAGGCGCGCTGACCTACGATGCGCTGCTGTTCATCCCCAAGCGCCCGCCGTACGACTTCTACAACAAGGACTACGAAAAGGGCCTGGCACTGTACAGCTCGAATGTGCTGATCATGGAAAAGTGCGGCGACCTGCTGCCCGACTACTTCAGCTTCGTGAAGGGCGTGGTGGACTCGCAGGACCTTTCGCTGAACATCTCGCGCGAAACGCTTCAGCAGAACAGCCAACTGCGCGCTATTGCCAGCAAACTCGAAAAGAAGATCAAGAGCGAACTGGAGAAGTTCCTGAAGAACGACCGCGACGGTTACGAAAAGTTCTTCAAGGGCTTTGGCCGCAACCTGGAGTACGGCATCTACACCAGCTACGGCATGAAGAAGGATGTGCTGGCTGACCTGCTGCTGTTCTACTCCGCCAAGCAGCAGAAGATGGTGACGCTGGCCGAGTACGTGGAGGCCATGCCGGAGGACCAGAAGTCGATCTTCTTCGCAACAGGCGAAGCCATTGACCGTTTGGCGAAGCGCCCCATTGTGAACACGGTGCTGGGCAAGGGCTTCGACGTGCTGCTGTGCCCGCAGGATGTTGACGAGTTCTGCTTCATGTCGATGAACGAGTACCAGGAAAAGCCCTTCAAGAACGTTGCCGGTGGCGATTTGGGCCTGGAGACCGAGGACGAGAAGAGCGCGGCCGAAGCAATTACGAAGGAAAACGAGGGCCTGTTCGCCGAAATGCAGAAGGCACTCGATGGCAAGGTTAAGCGCGTTGCCGTTTCCGCCCGCCTGACTGATACCCCTTCATGCGTAACCGCAGAAGGTCCCATCACGCTGGAAATGGAAAAGATCTTGGCTCAGGGTCCCGACGGCGAGCACGTAAAGAGCGACCGAGTGCTCGAACTGAACGCCGAGCATCCCGTATTCAAGGCAGTGCAGAAGGCGTTCGAGGATGGCGATACCGAAAAGGTGCACCTGTACGCCACGATTCTGTACGATCAGGCGCTGATCACCGAGGGCCTGCCTATCGACGACCCGGTGGCCTACACCCAAGCCGTCTACAAATTCATGGCGTAAGTGGGAATATAGGGACTGATACCAAATTCCCAGCTTTACTAAGGGCGTTCGCAAAAGCGACCGCCCTTTTTTTGTTTGGCAACACGCACGAAAGCAGAGCCCTGCTCGCTTAATTGGTCGCAAGTAGGGCTCTGCTTGTTAGACGGGTAAGCAAAAAGCCTTGGATTTCTCCAGGGCTCAAAAGGCCAATGCGAAAGGATGCGCGAGAAAACAGTGCCCGTCCCCATTGTCCCAAAGCAAAACAAAAGGGTCGGGTCCGAGATTTCCTCAGGCCCGACCCTTTGCCGCACACGCTATCGCCGTATTGCCTTGCAGTCAGTACAACGTAGTGAGCAAAAAGTTAGTTCATCTTCCTGCGACGCAGTGCAAATGCAGCAACACCAGCAGCCGCAACGGCAATCACAGCAATTGCACCACCAATAAGAGCAAGGTTGTCACCCGTCTTCACGGTAGTCGCCTTTGCTTCGCTTGCGGCATTGTCGCCGTTGTCGTTAACGGTGTTGACGTTTACGTTCGCATTGGCAGAGGAGTTGTTGCCGCTGTCGCCAGCACCGGGCTGAACGGTAGAAGGAGCCGCTGCCTTCCAGCCGGCATACAGGGTGAACTCGGGTTGTGTGTTGTCTACAGCAGCATCGAAGTCGTAAGCCTTGGTGCAGTCCTTGTCAGTGAACCATCCCGAGAAGGTATAGCCTTTCTTGGTAGGATCTGCCGGCTTTGCCACTTTGCCACCAACGGCAACAAGCTGAGAGTCAACTGCCGTGCCCTGGTTGGAATCGAAAGTAACGGTAACCTTCAAAACCACAGGAGCCTGAGCGCCCGATTCCTTAGCATAGTCGTTTGCAGCCTGAGCATCGGTGAAGTAAACAACCGTTCCGTCGGTATTGGTTACGGAATAGGTTGCATCGCCCTTCACGGCGTCCTTGTTACCGACAGCATATTTGCCGTCGTTGAACAAAACTGCCTTGCCGCTCTTGAGGTGCTTTGCGACTGCCGGATCCGTGAACGTACCACCGGAAACGGAAAGCGGGCCCTTATGCTCGGACTCGTTTACCAAATCCCCGTTGAAGATGCCGTTGTTTATCACCGTGGACGTTGCCGTGTTGTTGGCGTCGTAGTAGTTCGTCAGCACGGGCTGGTCGGCGGAATTGGTGGTGAACGTGCCGCCGTTTACTTCCAGGCTTCCGATGTCAGCGGGGTCATTGCCGTACGAAGAATTGAACAGAACAGCAGAGGTGGCTTTGCTGGAGGTCTTGAACGTGCCGTTATTGATGGTGGCCTTGCTCCAGTTCATGATTACGTACTGGGACGTGTTGTCGAAGTCGCCATCGTTGATGGTGAGGTTGCCGTAATCGTCATTCTTGATGGTGTTGATGCCGCCGCTGAACGTGCCGCCATTGATGGTCATTTCAGCGGGACTTTCAGCGGTGTTCTTGCCGCCGTTGCGGATCATGCTGGAGAAGTGACCAGCGTTTTCCACCGATGCACCAGAACCGAAGCTCATGGAGCCATAGTTTTCAATGGTGTAGTAGCTGTTGCCGCCACTGTTGTTGCCGTCCTTGCTGGCTTCCTTGCTGCGCATGAACGTGCCACCCTCAAGCGTGGCCGTTGCGCCTACTGCGTTGGAGAGAGCAGCCTTTGCATGGGTGATGTTGTCAACCACGCCGCCGCCAATGGAGTCCGTTACCGTGAGCGTTCCATTGTTGGTGATGGTGTGACTTGCCTTGTTGGTGAGCTTCTTACCGTTTAGGTCGAGCGTGATGGCCTTGCCTTCAGGGATGGTGACGTCCTCTGTTACATCACCCAGGAGGGTAACGGTGCCCTTAGCATCGATGGCCGCGATTGCCGCTGCGATGCTTGCGTACTTCATGCCGTCAACCTCGGCCACTGCCTGCGCGGATTCGTTGGAATGTAGCGCAATTGCGCCGTTCGCGTCTGCCTCAGTTTTGCCGGTTGCCTTAACTGTTGCAGTTTCTTCGTTGTTGGTTACGGATTCGTCGTTTGCCGCTGTCGTTTCCTCTTGCTGGGTTGCCTCTTGCGAAGCGTTCGCATCTTCATCGGCATATGCCGTGAAAGGAACGCTCAGCGAAGCAGCCATCGCAAGTGCTACCGCAGTGGAAAGCGTTTTACTCTTCGCTGACGCTTTTGCCATGCGATCCCACCTTGCCTTTCTGTTTGTCCTTTGAACTGGGATAGATAAGCCCATAGTAATGTACCCCCTGGGTACATTGTTAAAAAAATAAGGAATTATGTAGGATTTTAGGTACGTTTACGTTGAATTCTGGCGGGTAAATGTCGCGCTCTGCTGTCACTGGTTTGGGGCTTCGTCTTTGTTCGGTGTTGTGCGGGCGGGCGTAGGTGCGGTGTGCGCCCTGGCGCATGCAGCGAGGGCTCGTTTGCGGGGGGGGTGATGATTCGCGACGATTGCGTAAGCAAGTGTGGCTATCTTTTGGTCAGAGACGTTCGATTTGTGCGTCGGCATGGTCCTTCTGAAGAATCAGCGCAGAGGGACCATGCATATTCCCTTCGGGCTTAATCGATGTCGTCAATCAGAAACAGTTCCGCTGCTCTGCCCCTAATGCCCTTGATGTCGAATTGTTTTGCTCTGGATTCCGCCAATCGCTGCTTGCCGCAGCGCATCGGCACCGCAGGCACCCAACCGCGCCCGTTTGCGTTACAGAGCGCGTGCCTTTTCGATGGTGGTACGCAGTGCATCGATAACGGTGCCACGGAATGCGCCTTTTTCCAGAACCTCAAGGCCGCGGATGGTGGATCCGGAAGGCGAGCACACCTCGTCCTTCAGCTGGCCAGGATGCTTGCCGGATTCGAGCACGAGTTTTGCAGCACCCAGTACGCCCTGTGCGGCAAGCTGGTAAGCCTGCGGGCGCTTCAGGCCTTCGGCCACGCCTGCGTCTGCTAAGGCCTCGATGAACATATATACATAGGCGGGCGAGCTGCCGCCGATGGCACTTGCGGCATCGAGCTGCGATTCTTCCAGTTCAACGGTGGTGCCGAAGCTGGCAAGCAGGCATTCGACGGCGGCGACGTCTTCAGCGGTTGCCAAGCTGTTGGGGCAGTAGGCGGTAACGCCTGCCAGCACGTGTGCGGGCGTGTTCGGCGCGGTGCGTACGATGCGGACGGGCGTGCCGAACTGCTCTTCCAGCCAGGCGATAGTCTTGCCGGGGGCGATGGTGACGACGGTCTGTTCAGGGCGCATTGCTCCACGGATTTCGGCAATAACGGCCTCGTACTGGTAGGGTTTTACGGAAAGGAACAGGATGTCGGCGTTTTCGGCGACGGTGATGTTGTTAGTGCCAGCGTTAATGCCGAATTCTTCGGCTACGGCAGCGGCGTGTTCCGGTGTGGCGTTGGAGCCATAGATTTCATCAGGCGCAACAGCGCCGCTAGCGATAATTCCCTTGATCATGGCTTTGGCCATATTTCCGCATCCGATGAATCCGAGTTGCATGAGTGCCTCCTTACGTGGTGCAGCATCCAAAAGGGACTGTCCCTTTTGGATGCCTTTGGGTGGGTTCTGCCAGGCTGCTGGGGCTTGCTGCTCGAAGAGTCTGTGCCAGGCGAAATTCCGTTTGCACTTCTGGCATCAACCCACCGATTCCTTTCCCCTGATTTTATTCCATTGCGAGGGGTTGTTGGGTTGCGGGTCAGAAGGGGCGGGTGCGTTAATGGGCGGGAGTCTGCTTTCGCCGACGTGGGAACTGATGGAGCGGTGCATAACGCCCAGCGGGCAGCTTCCTCGGCGTGAGTAGCTGACGGCTGGTCGGACGTCCAGACTTTCCTCTGGCGGCATAGGTTTTGCTGCCTATGGATTGCACTTCTTGCAAGGCGAATAGCCTTGGACGACAAGTTCGTCTCGAGCTCCTGTGTACGATTTCTTGTTCGACTCTTTCATTTGCGAAATTGCTGAGCAGCTTGGTTTGTGAATTTTTTTGGAGTTGGCATTCAAGACGAAGGTTTGTTCTGCGCCAGTTTCCTGCTTGGATGCCGATGTGCTTTCGGCAAGACTGCTTTCGCCCGTTGCGTAGTTGATGTTGATTCCCGGTTGAATGTTGTAGCAGTATGCGTTGAAACGCACGCCTGCTCCGTCGTCTTCTATGGACAGGGCCTCTATCTGCACGCCGCTTGCAACCAGGTTGTTGTCATCGAAGACGGGCGAGGCGCGATAAAGCACATGGTTGCCCGTCTTTTCAACGTAGTTGGCCACCTTGTTTTCAAAGGGCAGCATGCCTTCTGTGTTCAGATAGTGCGTGCCGGTGATGAGATTTTTCGGGTTGGCGTTTTCGCCGGCAAGTTGATATCCGATTAAATGGCAGCGGTTATACAGATAATTTCCCTCTACCACTCCGTTATAGCGAACGGTGTGCCAGCCTGAAGGTTTGACCTCGCCGATACTTCCGCGCTTTTCAGCGGGCATGGTCTCTGTACCTATGAGAGCGAAGGCAATGCCGCATCGGCCCAGATCGTCGAGGTTGCTGTATTCTTCGAAGCTGCTTCGCTCTTTGTCTTCGGCGGCGAATTTGGGAATGTTGTTTGAGAGCTCAACGTAGGGAACGCCCGAGTATTCCGGGATAAGGGTTAGCGGTGTCGGGCTGGCAGCTTGCGTTGTGCTGTTTGTGGCGTTTCCTTGGCTGACGGTTTGGGCGCTAGCTTGGGCCTGGGTTTGTGCGGGTTGAGGTGAAGCGGTCTCCGTGCTTTCCGAAACGGAAGCTGAGCATCCCGGCAGAAGAGAGAACGAGAGAATAAACGCAAGGAGGGCACCTAACAACCTGGGTACTTTGGTTTGAGCAGGCTTGTCGTTTTTCACCCTTACTCCTTAGTCCTCTTATCATTTAACTGGCGCGCAAAAGAATATATGTTTCAGCCCAAATGGAAGCATCTGTTTCCATTTGGGTCTGGGCAGGTATTATCGCTTTTTGTTGCCGAGTGCGTGTCTCGTTGGTAGCATTTTCCCATATTGAACCTGATGGTAAGTGCGGAAGAGAAGGGGCGCATATGGGAACAGAGAGATTGCGTTCGGCTAATGAGACGTGCGCTGTTCGAACGGCGGGAGCGCGGGTATCTGTTTTTGGGATACTCACCACGTTATTCGGTCTGCTATTATGCGCTTCGCTTTCGGGTTGTTCGTCTGAGTCGGGGAAACTCGATATAAACGTTAATGCTGATGGATGGCAGGGCGGGGCGGTTTCTGTTTCCGTCAACGGAAAAAGCGACAAGGGTGATTCTGTTTCAAAAACGGTTTCGGTGACGCCAGGTGAGGGATACGAATCGAATGATCTTACTGCGGGATCCTATACGTTTACCGTAATAGATTCCAGTTTGAGGTCGGGGGAAACGGTTTACGCTGTTTCTTCGATAGATGATATGCGCGATGATTCCAGAAACCAACATGTAGCAATATCTTTGAGCATAGATCAAGAAGCTACCGAACAGTTGGCCGCCGAAAAGCAGAGGCTTGCCGACGAGCAGAAAGCTGAGGAGGAAGCCGAGGCGAAGAAGGCGGCGGAAGCGGCGGCGGCCCAGAAAGCGGCGCAGGAGAAGGCCGCGACCACCTCTTCGAGCGCGAGTTCAGCGAGCAAGGCCTCGTCAACAACGAATCCTCAAACGGTTTACGTAACGAAGACGGGGAAGAAATACCATAACGATGGCTGTAGTTCGCTCAAGAAATCGAAGATTGCCATGAGCTTGTCGGAAGCTGAGGCGGAAGGCTATACGCCTTGCAAGAACTGTCACTGAGCGATTGGCTTCCTTGCCGGGATGCTTTGCTTGACCGAAAAGCTTCTGCTGGATATTTGGAAAGGCGAAGCTCCTTTGCTGCCAGAAGAAGTGGACTCATTCCCCAAGCGACTTGTTCTGCCCTGCCTTTCGGTGATCCGTATTTTAGGCATCGGCTCCGCACGGTATACTTCTACTAACTAATAAGAGAGGGGTAGGGGAATGGCCAAGAAGAAGACGAATGGGGCTCAGGCTCCCGGCGGCAAGCAATCGCGCGATTCGAAAAAGCAGGCGGGGGGCGGCACAAAGAAGGGCAACCAGCTTTCGTTGCAGGCTCAGCGTTGCGCTGCGGCGCGTGCGGGGGCGAAAATCAGTCCCGCACCCGAGGGGGCAGCACCGGCCATTTCCGTTTTAGTGCCTATTTGCAACGTCGAGCGTTACTTGGAACAAGCTCTTGATTCGTTGTTGGCTCAGACATTCACTGACTTCGAGGTGCTGTGCATTAACGATGGCAGCAGCGACGGTTCGTTAGACATTATCAAGCGCTATATGGCAAACGATCAGCGCTTTCGTTTGATTGACAAAGATAATTCCGGCTATGGTGCCTCGATGAATTTGGGCATCGATACAGCGCGCGGCGAGTACATTGGCATTCTTGAGCCTGATGACTTCTTCGAGCCCAATGCCCTGGAGTTGCTGCATGGCCTGACGAAGGTCGGAACGGATGACGCGCCCGTTGACGTGGCAAAAGCGAACTATTGGTTCTACTGGAGCACGCCCAAAGAGCGCAATCAACTTATAAGCGTGTGCACGCCTGCCATGGCGGCGGAGCCCTTCAATCCGCGCGACCAACGCGATGTGTTCTACTGCATTCCGTCCATTTGGTCGGCACTGTATCGTCGTGAAATGCTGAATGAGGGCGGCGTGCGTTTCTTGGAAACGGCGGGTGCCAGCTATCAGGACCTGGGCTTTCAGTTCAAAGTGTGGGTGAAATCGCAGAAGGTGGCTATGAGCGAAGAGCCTATTCTGCATTACCGCCAGGACAACGAGGCGTCTTCTGTGAACGATACGCAGAAGGCTATGTACGTATGCAAGGAATTCGACATGGCGCTGCGCTTCATTAGGCATGACCCGCAGCGCGAAATGCTGGAGAAAGCGCTGTTCAGGCTGCGGTATGACAGCTATATGTGGAACTTCGCGCGCCTGGCGCCCGAGCAGCGCCGCGAGTTCGTGCCTGTGATGCAGAAAGACCTGCGTGCCGGTTTCAAGGGCGGTGCGTACGACCGCACGCTTTTCGCCGACTACCAGGATGCCGCCCTGCGATACCTGATGCAGCACCCCAAACGCTTCGAGCAGTTCTTCCCGAACGATCCAACGCCCCTGAAAAAGGGCTTGTTCTACCTGCTGATAGCCGGCCCGAAGGCGGCCCTCGGTGCCCGCAAATGACAAAATGGGGACAGTCCCCATTTTGCCATTTGCGGCGTCTCAGAGCCTTGTTGGCTTTTCTGGCTAAAGCGGTGGCGCGAGATAGTGGACTATTGCGGGGCCGGAGGGATATACCTTCTGGCTTCGCGTTTTTTTCATCTCAAAAAATGTGCTAATTGGTAATTTAGAAAATGCTAATTAGCGATCTTTACGAACAATTTATACAAACTAGTTGCTATTTTTGCGGACGTAATTACGAATTAGTACTTCTAGTTGTGGCAAATACGGTTTATTTCGTACGAATTAGCAGGAATTAGTACGAAATTGAAATCAATCAGTCCGGCTTAAGAGCAAGCTAGAGAAATAAAGGCAGGGACGGTAAGGTCGCTTCGGATGGGGTTCGTGAAGGCTTACATGCTATGCGGTGGATCCTCTCTGGTTTTCTGGACATTAATTAGGGCATAATTTGGACATTTTCTGGACAAGGGTAAAGATGTCCAGAAAAGAGGGTGCGAACTCTGAGTTTGCTTGTCTGGGCTGATTTACGGGAAGCGGGGTGCTGACGATCTGCTTGCTTGGCCGTTCTGAGCGACACCCATGCGGCAATGTCGCCAAACTGTCGCGACATTGCCGCATGGGTGTCGGTTTGCGGGCAGGTTGTCGCTAGAGCATGTTATCCCTGTCTTTTTGAATCGCCTTCATTGTCAAAAATAGACCAAAGTTTTTACTCGATTTTTGTTCTATTAGGGCGGTGTCGCATGTCGTCGAGATACAAGGACCTTAGAACGTTGCTTCATATTTCGGAAAAGACGCGAATCGCCTATATGAAGAACATTTCAATTGCAAAGATGCCGTACGGCTCGATTTCAAAATAGGCGAAAACCAAGCATTCTGCGTAATGGATTCGGCGGTTTACGAGCTGATTATCAGAGCGATGGAGCTAGATAGGTCTATCGATCAGGTTATGGGCATGCTGCCCCGAAGGGCCATCAGTCAGTATATGGACCGGTGCCTTATTGACGAGATTGTGCTTACCAACGGAATCGAAGGTGTTCATTCAACACGCAGGGAAATCGATGATGCTCTAGAAATGCTTGCCGAAAAGGATAAACCGGTAGGTTTTTGGGCATCGTCGAGAAATACCATGCGCTAAAAACACGCGAATAGATTCCCATCGAAACGTGCGCTGATGTACGCGCCCTCTATAACGAACTGGTTTTGGATGAGGTCGTGGCGGACGATCCGAGCCATGCTCCCGATGGGCAATTCTTTCGCACAGGACCTGTGAGCGTTTTGGACGCTGCGCAAAGGCCCATCCACCATGGGGTTGAGCCTGAATCCAAGATTATTGAGCTTATGAACCGTGCATTGGCTATTCTCGGTGACAGCAACATTTCTGTTTTGGTGCGCGTATCGGTGTTTCATTTTATGTTTGCTTACATCCATCCGTTCTACGACGGAAATGGGCGCACTAACAGGTTTATCAGCAGTTATGTGCTTTCGCACAGCTTTAATCCGATCGTTGGGTATCACTTGTCATATTCGGTGAAAGAGAGAATCGAAAAATACTATAAGAGTTTTTCCTTGTGCGAGCATCCGTTGGATAGGGGCGATTTAACGCCGTTCCTTATCTCGTTTTCTGAGCTAGTCGTAGATGCTATGGAGAGCATGCTCGATTCATTGCAAGAAAAGCAGAGCGATTTGGTAGATGCCGTTGATGCGCTGAATCACACAATCGCGACGGAAGAAGATGCGGGTCTATGGCGTGTGGCGTTCATCCTTGCTCAAGCCACGTTGTTCTCGGAAAACGGCGCAACCACCGAAGAGCTGTGCGTGGCGGCCGGAATGTCTGAACCTACTATGGCCAAGAAGCGCAAGTGCATCAAAGAGCTGGGCTTTTTGAGGGGGACACATAAGGGTAGGCAGCGCTTCTGCTTGTTGGATTTGGGGAAGATGAAATGATGGCTGGTGATTAACGGACAATCGTGCAAGGTTGGAGGTGAAGAGATGGAATCAGATTGGGGCAAAGCAATCAAGTCGCCGTATGTTTGCAGCGCAAATGAATTGCCAACGGTGAAAGAGCTACGTTACCAAATCGCGCTTTTGAAGCCGTTTGGCCTCATCTCCAGAGGACTAAAAGGGATACGGCAAATTAAGGAAATCGAAAACGAGCTCAATGGTTTGGTCTCGGTGGTTGATAGGTTCTATTCTCTCTTGGGTGAAAAGGGCTGGGTCTTTTCCGAAGTATTGAGTGTTGAACGGATACGTTTAATCGTTGAGAAGAGTGCAGATTCGTCTAGCGCGGAGGATGATTTTATTTCGTATCTTAAAGAAGGCGAGGTAATCAATTTCGCTCTGAATAGGTGCAATCGATACGAGGATATGCGGCCAAGGCTTCCATTGTTGAGAAGGGCTGCCGAAGATTACTTTGAGGGCAGATATTACAGTGCCGTTCTGGTTTTGATTGCCGTAATGGATGGTTTCGTTAACGATTCCGATAAAGCGGTTAGACGAGGGCTTCATACGCGTAATCCGGAAGAGATGCATACCGAAGATTGTGTTGCGACTATGTGGACTGGTTTGCCTGCTGTGCAAAGCACTTTTACTAAATCGTTTCACGCAAGAGAAGACTCCGAAGTGCATAGTGTATTCAGGCATGGAATAATGCATGGCATGGTTACAAATTTTGACAACGTCATTGTTGCGTCAAAGGCATGGTGCATGTTATTTGCGATTTGCGACTGGGTTGATTCTATTGAGTTGGATAAAAAGAGGAGGCAAGAACAGGAAGTCCAAGAAAGCGTATCGCTCCGCTCTGTTTTGAAAAAATGCATCGAATCAAAACGAAAACTGGCAGACGATGAAGAGCATCTTGCTCAATGGAAACCCCATTTTGTTGATTTGTCTAACCCTCTTGCCGAAGACAAGGAATTGCTCAATGCCCGTGTCGGTTACTTTGATTATTGGCAAAAGAGAAATTACGGAAAACTTGCTGGTTATCTAGCCGATCCTGCTGAGAAATCAAAGGGTGCGATGGCGGGAGAGGCGAGGGCTGCCTATTCGGCTTTTCCGATAGATCAATATAGAATCGAGTCTATCGAGAGAACTGCTGCGGCTGTTGCTAAAGTGCACGTTTCGCTCGAATCGGAAAAAGGGAAATGGAGTCCGCATATCCGCTTTGTCCGAACAGGGGAAGACGGAACGTCACGTTGCGATTGGGAACAAGGCGAGTGGAGAGTTGTGGGCTGGGCTGTTGCCCCTTTTCTCGATGCGGAAGACTAACGTACGGTAGGGCGTTTATCCTCTGGATGCGTCATCTGGTACACTGTTTCGTCCGATTGCTACCGTCGATTTTTGCCAGATTGCGTCCATCTAAAGACCTGTATTCTGGTCAATCTCCTTTTTCTGGACACTAATCCGGACAAAATCTGGACATTTTCTGGACATGGAATAAAATGTCCAGAAAAGACGCAACGGGATTGGAGCCTGGCAATGGATGAAAAGCTGGCAAAATATCTAAAAGCAGGCGAAGGCATAAGCCTTGAATTCAAGCGCTGCGGCGGCTCCCAAGTCGAAAACGATACATTCGAAACGATATGTTCTTTCGCCAACAGGCAAGGTGGCTCCATTCTTCTTGGCGTTCTTGATGACGGCTCAGTCGCCGGAATAAGCGCTGAATCAGCCGTTTCGATAGAGCGCAATATCATTAACATTACGAACAACCCAAAGCTGTTTAATGTTCCACCGGCGCTTGAGTTTGAAAAGCTTGATGCTGATAACGGAAAAATCGTTATCAGAGTATGGGTTCCCATGGGCCCATCGCTCTATTCCTTTAAAGGCACCGTGTATGACAGGGCAGCCGATGTTGACGTAAAGGTGAAAGCCGATGCGCAACGTGCGGCAATGATTATCCGAAAACAAAATTTCTATACCGAGAAAACCGTTTATCCCTGGGTGACGAAAGAAGATCTTGACTTGGGAGCCTTGAGCGGAGTAAGGCGCGAAATACGGTCTGCGCGTGAAAATCATCCTTGGCTTTCCCTTGATGACGAAGAGCTGCTTAGAGCTTCAAGGCTCTGGTCCCGGGACCCCGCAACAGGCGAATGCGGATTCAACCTTGCGGCTATTATGCTCATTGGAAAGCAAGAAACCATCCTGGATGTTGCTCCGGTGTACCGCACGGATGTTGTTCTTCGCCGTGCCGATGCCGACCGTTATGACGATCGGCTCGTTTGCAAGAGCAATTTGGTGGAGGCATATGGGGATATTTTTTCTTTTTGCAAAAAGTGGATGCCCGATGCATTTGCGCTCGATGAAGAGGGCAATCGCATAAGTGTTCGAGACGTTATCGTTCGCGAGCTTGTGGTTAATAGCCTAATTCACCGTGAATATACGAGCCCCCATATTGCAAGAATCGTTATTGATGCAGATGGCATTCATACCCACAACGCAAGCCGCGCCCTGTATGCGGGTTCGGTAACCCCCAGCAATTTGGATCCAACTCCTAAGAACCCGATAATTGCCAACTTCTTCACCCAGATGGGCCGGTCCGAAGAGCTTGGCAGCGGTGTTCGGAATCTATACAAGTGTTCCCAGCTTTATTCAGGGCGGGTTCCCGAGATGGAAGATGGCGATTTTTTCGAGGCGTTTGTTCCCGTGCCTTTTTCGGTGGCCGATGCGTCTTCCGAGAAAACTCCAGTGCATAAGGGAGGCAAGAGCTCCGAAGAAATCGAGGCTGTAGTTGACGATTTGCTGAGGAAGTACGGCAAGGTCTCTGCATCTGAAGTGTCCGCCGGGGTGGTTTCGGTCGGCGAGAGAACTGTACGGCGCCATTTGGCGAAGATGGTGGAAGACGGCCGGCTTGTTAAAGAGAATGGCGGTAGAGCGACGGTATACGTAAAAAATGGATAGGAGATTATTCGGGTTTGTGAAATTTGCAAGTTTGCTTGCTTGTCTAAAGATGATGCTGAACGGCCATGGGCATGAATTGCGCAGCTTGCCCGCATGCGCTGCGATACGCTTGGCTTTTTCTAGGGACTAGAAAGGAGTGGATGCTGCATGACTTTTCCTAAGAGGAGCACGGATAGTTTTATTGGTTTTCTTCGGGGGTATTGGGATTATTATCGTGAACTCGAGAACGATTTTATGACAACGAGGAAGTACGTCTCATTCAATCAGGATAACTTTTCGACTTATTCAATCGAATATCTTAAGTTGTACCAAGCGGTATGCAGTGAAATTGATGTAATTGGAAAAGATATGGCCAACGCAGCAAATGAAAGGTTCAAGCCCGACGATAAGCAGAATAACATTTTGAAGTGGTGGTTCGAGATCCAAACAAAGTATAGGATTAGCGAGAGCCCCTCTTCATCGGTAGAACAGTATGAGGCCGGCATCGAGCTGCCCGTGTTTTCTTGCTTGTTTCTCGGCAGATTTAAGCTGGTTCCATGGGATGGTTTTAAAACGGAATGGTATAGGGACAGAAGAGGGAGCAGACGATGCCGACCGACCGATTCGACTGTTCCTCGTTGGTGGACCTGCTACACAAGTGTTAAGCATAATCGAATGACTCGCGACGGGAAAACGGGAGAGTTGAACTATTCGAAAGCCAATTTGGGAAACCTTGTGGATGCCTTTGCAGGATTGTACTCTCTGGAGATTGCGTACATGCAATCTTTGGGTGAGAAAAATGATCTTGAGACATTCGCGGATGAGAGCAGGTTATTTGTCGAAAAAAGATACGTTACGTCCGAAGACATCGGCATGTTATTTTGACGAGACGGATTCTGCTCATTCAGTCTGGCTTTGATGGGCTGTATCTGGGCTTTCTGCTTGAGCTCGCGTTCTGTGGGGGTGAACGAGATTTTAGATGATTGCGAAATCGATTATTTGAGGGTGGGGGTTGATTATGGTCCGGGCTTGGGAAAGCTGCGGTCTTTGCCCTGAGCCGCCAACAATCAGACGGGGACTCGGGTGAGGAGAAGGCTGTATTTTTTCCGACAGTAGGTTGATAGAATGGAGGGTACTAAGCGGAGCCTTTGCTAACGCATTTAAAGCAAGGCAATTCGCCCAGCAGTTGAAATTCTCCATCTACGTCATAAGAATAATCTCCACTACCCTTCGTTATTAATCCGATTACTTCACCTCTTGAATTGAGTACCGGCCCCCCACTCATCCCGTGAATGAATGCTCGATCGACTACGACGCAGCCATTTTCCAATATGTCAACGATTCGGGCCGCTATCGTCCTGCATTTCTTGTGTCCGTCTGCATAGCCCATCCCCATGACCGTTTCCCCTTTTTGGGGCAGATAAGAGGTATTCATGGGTATTCCGGGTGCGATGTCTTTGAGCGCCTTGGCCTGGAATATTGCACAATCGTAAAGTGAGTATGGACTAATGTCCTTCAAAGGCAATTGTTCACAGCATCCCAGGTTGCTTTTGATTTCAAAAAAAACTTCATTTAAAGGTTCGGTTCTTGTTTTGCTTAACGGTTTGAGACAGTGCAGGGCAGTGATTATCCTGCCATCTGCCAGCAGGAACCCCGAACCGTCTTCGGCATGGACTCCCTCTTCTTTTTCTCCGATAATGCCGATGTATCTGAAGTCGTATAAAACTGAAGTTGAGATTATGGATCTTTCGGGTAGCATTAACGGGACATTATCGCCTGTTAAATCGTGGAAGGATGTCCAGAGCTTCTGCAGGGGAATCGACTGCTTTTTGTTGGCATTTGCGATCATTGTGTAGTAGCAGAGAAGGCCTTTGACGTGGCGTGGGAGAACTTCTGGAATGAAATTGTCGTCGCGGTAAAAGAGAGGGGCATACTGCTTCCTTACTTCAACGTAGCGCTTTGCTGCTTCGTCTATTCCCAATTTTTTCCAGTTGGAAAAGAGGACTCTCAGGAATCGGTAGTCGCTTCTTCTGAAGTTACATTTTTCATTTACGACAATTCCAGTGACAACCTGCCTCGTTCCTTTGCTGTAAATCCCAGTCTTTTTATTGTTAATCTTGAAACCATTTGAGTTGATTATTCTCTCAAACTCGGGGTATATTGAGATCTCTTCGTTTTCTGGAGTGTTTTTTGCAATGTGCGCAATGGCGTTTCGGCTTGTCGAAGAGAAGGTTAAGTCGTCAGCATATCTTGAATATTTCAGCCTATACGTTCTTGCATAGGCTGAAAGTTCCTTATCCATTCGTCGACAAATCATGTTGCTGAGAATTGGCGAAGTTGGTGCCCCTTGAGGAAGGCTTCCATTGTGGGTCGTTAGATTGGTAAGAGTATCTGCAACTTCATCGGGGAAAGAAAACGGTTCATGCTTGAAGAGCCCTCGGATTCTGCCAGCCGTAATCGATGGGAAAAAGTCCAGTAAGTCTATTTTTGCAATGCTTCTTTTTCTGGTGTGCCCCAGGGCGTTGCTTGCTGTGCTTCTACCTGATACAAATCCATGTACAGAACGTGGAGGATCATAGATTCCATTGAAGGTTTTAGCGAGTATGGTTTGGATTGCTTTGAGCTTTTTCTTGGGGGCGGAAATCGCCCTATATTTTGTTGGATCTTTTTTCTTTATTTCGAAAGAAGAATAAAAATCTTTTTTCGAGTAGGCAAAGAAAGTGATTTCTTTCACTGGTATGCCGAGGTAATTGGCAAGGTCTCTATTTGTTTTGATGGCAAGAAAGGAATTGCTTTCGGGTTTGTTTGCTTGAACCATAGCGGAGCCCCTTCGGGTCAGGATTCGATTCATATCGTAAAACGAAAAGCGAATCAAAAGGCTTATCTGAAATGAGGAACCATTGCGGTGCGAATGCGATACACATTCAAAGGCCGGGCCCCGCTACGGCAATTAGATAATAGCTAACCCTGTTTTGATTAGGGATGTGATTGCCATATGTTCTTCAGATTCCTATACCGTATTTGGTTCAGCTTTTCTTGATCGGGCGTGGTACGGAGTGATTACGCGAATTATTGCTGTTTCTCTCGAATGGTCAAAGAATCTTTTTCGTTGCCAAATGCAAAAGTCCGCTCCCACTCATTGCCATAAGTGTCAGTGAACTTAATTGCTTTTACGCGATTGGCCTCTTGCTTGGTGAAGAGGGGGGGGTGTTCCTATAGTTTAGTCAACCCCAATTCTCCGATTCGGATGGGAAGCCGGGGCATGCTCGCGCGGGCCCTGGAGGGCCGAATTGCTCTTATGCGGCGAACCGGCCTACGCGACGTACGGAACCTTGTCCCTCATGACCGAGTAGATCACCTTGAGCCTCTTTCTCGCGACGGCCTTCAGCGCCTTGCCGTGCGGCATGCCTCGGGCGCGGCAGCGCGCGTAGTACTCGCCCCATCGGCCATCGGTTCGGGCGAGGCAGTTGCATGAGAAGATGAGCAGGTTCTTCAGGCGCTTGTTGCCCTGGCGCGACGCCGACTGGATTTGCTACATATTTTTAAACAGTTTTCAGAGGGACAGCCCTGCCCCCCCCTTAACTCGACCGAGCCCATGTAGCCCAAGGTCGAGTGGATCCTCACGTTGTTGTAGAACCACACCCACTCGCTGACCTTCTGCCGCAGATGCTCGGTGTCGGGAAACGACTCGCGGTGGATGAGCCCCCTCTTCGGGCTGTTGTTGGCAGACTCGATCACGGCGTTGTCGTAAGGGCAGACCTTCTCCGACAGGGACCGCTCGATGCCGAAGACCTCGAGCATCTCGTCTATCGAGGCGTTGGCGAACTCGCTTCCGCGGTCCGTGCGGAAGACCCGGATGTCGGACAGGGGGAACCCCACGGTGGCGAACGCCGCCTTCACCAGGCCGGAGTCGCGCCGGTCGCCGACCGAGTGTCCGACGATCTCTCGGTTGCAGGGGTCGACCAGCAGGCAGACGTAGCTCCACTTCCGCCCGGTGCGCACGTACGTCAGGTCGCCTACGACATGGGTGCGGGGCGCGTGCCCGTCGAAGCGCCTGTCGAGCAGGTTCGGCAGCGGGGCCTCGCTCGGCTTCGAGCCGGAAGGCCGGTGCTTCTTCCTCGAGTACGCGCTGACCAGGTCGTTCTCCCTCATGATTCGGGAGATGCGCCTTCTCGAGGCCACGATGCCGCGCCTTTCGAGCGGGCGTGACCGTCGAGCCCTATGAAAGGCGCGGCATCGTTCATCGGAGGCTCCTTCCGTGAGTGTGGCGTGGCCGCTGGCGGTTCGGGCATTGCTATTATCGGCCTAATCCGCGGATATGCGTGCAGGAGGGGCTTCCAGTTTTTTTATGTCCTGCTCATATCGTCATGAGGGAGGGCGATAGTAGAGCTTCCGTCTAATTTTTTGGAGCTTTGCCGGTTTGTGTTGCCCTGTCGGTTGAGAATGTTTGCTGTGCTCCGCGCTTGCTGATAATCGGCGGATTCGCGCTCGGCCTTTTCGAACCTGAGTATTGAGAGGGCTTCTTCTTTGGAGTATTGGGCATAGTTTTCTCCTATCTTGGTAATGCCGAAAAATAAAAACCTGGAATGGTAACTGCTATCAAGAAAGTAGCTACAGACAAAAGGAAGAGCCCAAGGGAAACATGAAGGAGCCGAGTCCTGCGTTGGTTAGCTTTGTCGACAGATTTCCAGAGGTCTTCGTAAAGCGAACATTCTGAATCAACGAGGCCATCGAGGTCGAATTCCTCTTTGTTTTCCATAAAGTAGCCGTGGAGCTCTTTCGGTGATGCTGGGTAGTTTATTTTTGGTCGATAAAGCACCAATGCTGCAGCAGCAAGACTAGATAAGAGCAAAGAGGATATAAGGAGGTAACAAGTCAAAAGATAGCTGCTAGAGAAGATGCCTGCATCGTTTATCGGAGAAAATGCCGTAATAAAGAAAATCGAAAAAGCTGAAAGTCCGGTAATTGTCAGCCCAGATTGAGTTATGCATGATTCTTCCCGTCTATATTCTTGCTCGAGCGAGAACTGAGCGCATCCTAGAGCTGATGATCGGATGCGTTTATCGAGAGCTTCCTTATCAGAGTTATCCCTTTCAGGGTCCTGCTCATCAATGTCGGAAGGGGTGTCCGCGTTCATCTTGCCTCCTGGAGGTATCTAGAGCGGTATGGAATAAATGGCATTTCCCATTTTCCGCAAAAACCGTGCAGGCTGGCAAGCGTGCGCCAATACCCTTTACAATGAAACATCGTGATTATTTAGGTTGCGGTGAGCGCCAATTGCAAAGGCGGCACCTTCCGCGCAACCACTAAACGATAAGGAACTGCATTAATGCCAAATATGCTCTCAAGCGCTAATGCCAGAAGGAATTGGTTCACCATAACGTCCCTTGTATCCAGGGACTTCAAGCTGAAGTATCGTCGCAGCGCCCTGGGCGTTCTGTGGTCGGTTCTGAACCCCCTGCTCATGATGATCGTGCTTTCCGTTGTGTTCAGCACGTTCTTCAAGTTCAGCATCGAAAACTACCCGCTGTACGTAATCCTGGGCAACGTTATGTTTGCCCTTATGGCTGATTCCACTTCAGGCGCCATGAATTCCATCATCGAATCTTCTTCGCTTATCAAGAAGATCCGTATCGAAAAGCTTATCTTCCCGCTTGAAAAAGTGCTGTTCCAGCTGGTGAACTTCTGCATTTCGCTCATCGCGGTAGCCGCGGTAATGATCTTCTTCCAGGTTATGCCGCACGTTAGCCTGCTTGCCCTGCCGCTGCTGCTTCTGTATGTGGTGTTGTTCAGCGCGGGCGTGGGCATGGCACTTTCCGCCCTTTCGGTGTTCTTCCGCGACGTGTGCCACCTGTGGGGCGTCGTTATCACCGCATGGACGTACGCCACGCCGCTTTTCTACCCCGTAGAAATCTTGCCTGATTGGGCGGCGCCGCTTATGCAGTACAACCCTATGTATCACTACGTAACTTACTTCCGTGACCTTATCCTGAGCGGCACGGTGCCCGGCTTGCAGGAAAACCTGCTGTGCCTGGGCATGGCGGTGGCTGCATTTGCTTTCGGTCTGCTTATTTTCAAGAAGACCGAAAAGAAGTTCATTCTCTACGTTTAAGGAACAACCATGCCCGAAAACGTGAACACCAGCGTTCTGGAAATCGAATCCGAGCTCGCCGACGACTCGTCAAAGAAAACCATGATTAAGGTGGACCATGTGTCCATGATCTTCAACATGGCAAGCGAGCAGCTGAACAGCATCAAGGAATATGCGATTGCCGCCTTGAAGCGCGAGCTGCGCTTCAAGGAATTCCGCGCACTCGACGACGTTTCCTTCGAAGTGAAGCAGGGCGACGTGTTCGGCATTCTGGGGACGAACGGCTCTGGCAAATCCACCATACTGAAGATCATCGCCGGCGTACTGGAGCCCAGCAAGGGGTCGTGCACGGTTAATGGCAACATTGCTCCGCTCATTGAGCTGGGTGCGGGCTTCGACATGGAGCTTACTGCGCGCGAAAACATCTACCTGAACGGCGCGCTTCTGGGTTATTCGAAGCAGTTCATTGAAGAAAACTTTGACGACATCGTTGAATTCGCCGAGGTGGAAAAATTTCTGGACATGCCCATGAAGAACTATTCTTCCGGCATGGTGGCGCGCATTGCCTTTGCAATTGCTACGGTTATCGTGCCCGAGATTCTGATCGTTGACGAGGTGCTTTCTGTGGGCGACTTCATGTTCCAGAAGAAGTGCGAAGACCGCATCACGAAGCTCATCAAAGAGCATGGCGTGACGGTGCTTATTGTCTCGCACAACAACGATCAGATTGAGCGCTTGTGCAACAAGGCGGTATGGATCGAAAAGGGTCATTTGCGCATGGCAGGCACGGCGAAGGAAGTATGCCAGACGTATCGTGTGCTGGGTGGTCATGTGGGCAGCAAGGAATCGGAGCAGATTGTGTTCGAAACCTTGCAGGATCCCAGAAAGCCCGACATGAGTGGCATCGAATCTATCGAAGCGGACACGCGCTACGGTATTGCGGCGAAGCTTTCAAGCCGTTGCTACCCCGATGGCGCAAAGGCTGTAATTCTCGTATCGGGCGAGCACGAAATGGTGCCGCTGATTGCGAATGGCCTTGCGGGGGCATTGGATGCGCCGATCCTCCTTACGCAGAACGAAAGCGTGCCCGATATTACGGCACAGGAGCTGACCAGGCTCAATCCCCAGACGGTGTACGTGCTGAATGGCGGTACGTTGGATGTGGATGCAATAACCAAGGAAGCATCTTCTTCCGTTCCCTCCGCTTCGGTGAAAGTGCTGGAAGGTGAAGACGCCTGCAGCCTTTCGTGGTCGATTTTCCAGCACGGCGAAGAAAAGGGCCTATGGGGCTCCGATGTTGCCCTTACCTATGATGGCTGTTTGGGCGATTTGGCGTCGCTTTCCCCTTATCTGCACTCAAGCCAATGCCCTGTGCTCGTGAAAAAGGGCGAAGAGTCTGTCTCTACGCAAATGTGCAAAGCCGCAACGGGTAGGCAGAGCGTTCTAGTCGTTGGGGGCTTCAAATCGTTTCCCGATGAAGGAATTGCTCCGATTGCTGCCAGCTCTGCCGAGATTCACCGTTTTGTTGGCGACGGTCCCTATGATGCGAACGAGAAGATCAATATATGGATTGGTCTGCGCAGCAAGTCCGATTCCTTCTTGGTAGTTTCGATTTGGCATCCAGAGGATGCCTTGGCCGTTGGCCCGTTCGCAGCGAAGAGCAGCTCCCTGATCTTGTTGGAGGACCCGCAGAACCTTGATAGCGTTGCTCACGCAATTGCCTATATTGGCAAAAACAAGAAACAGTTGCGTTTCGTGGGCGATAGAACCAGGTTTAACGATCTTGACAAGGAATTGCTGGTTAAAGCCTCCTCCTAAAGGAGATGGCTGCATAGAATGGGGCGTGACAGCATGGAGAGACAAGGCAAACGCCAGGCAACAGTAACTATCGAGCCTGTCGGTGAAACCGGAAATAGAGGGCCGGGGTTGAAGCGCGTTCTAACGTATGGCACGTTTGACCTCCTTCATTACGGCCACATTCGTTTGCTGCAGCGCGCTTCCCAATTGGGCGATTACCTCATCGTTGCGCTTTCGACGGACGAGTTCAATGCGGTCAAGGGCAAGAAGAGCTTCTACCCTTATGAAACGCGTAAGGAAATGCTGGAGGCTATTCGTTACGTTGACTTGGTTATTCCTGAAAACAATTGGGGCCAAAAAAAGGCCGATATTGCTGAATACCACGTTGACACTGTATGCATGGGAAGCGATTGGGCGGGAGACGCCCGCTTTGAGGCGTTAAGGGACATGTGCGAGGTTGTGTATCTCGACAGAACCCAGGGTATTTCAACCACCGAGGTAAAAGAGAAGCTTGGCGCTAATGAAGAGTAAGCGCCAAGCTTCTTTATTCTAGCTAATCAGCTTGTTGAAGGCCTGCTTCATTTCGGCCGTGTCAAGTTCGGCGTGATCAACATGCCGAAAATGCGTGTGTATGTCCTTCGGCAATTCCAGATAGTCCCCGTACCTGCTTGTTAGGAAGCTGTCAGGGTTATTGGGAATGAAACATTCGATTCCCTCGAACATCACCCTGCGTAAGGGGAATATGTCATCGATGCCGTATGACCACCATCGTTGCTTGCCATCGTCTAAGTTGTCGAGCGACCAGAGAGCGGCATGCGCGTCTTTCTTTTGGCAGATAAGCCCCAGCGATTTCGATTCGTCAAGCGCTTTGGTGAAATAGGCATCAATAACGGGCGCCATCGCGTCGGTGGACGCACAGTAAGGGGATTGCTCCCAGGCTGAAAGCTCGGGGTCTTCGGTCATCTTGCTGAGCATTGCCCTTCTGATATTCCGCTGCTTTTCCGCATTGTAGCCGCTAGCAGAAGGCGCCCAATCGTAAATGAACAGATCAAGGAAGCAAGGCAGCGATTCGTCTGCATACAAGAAGCGCACCTGGCGACATTGTGCGAATCTGTCGAACACTTCAGTGATACGAAACCGGTCACTTTCAGAGACAAGGGTGGTTAGCTTGTCTAGCTCGTCGCGAGTGATTCCCAGGTCAATATCGTCGTCCCAAGGGATAAAGCCGCCATGTCGGACTGCGCCCAGAAGCGTACCGAAATTGAGCCAATACGCTATGCCGCGCTCGTTGCAAAGAACATCGAAGTCATGAAGCAATTTTGTGCAGCCAAGCTGCAGAAGACGCATTCCGCCGGTGGCTTCAGGCAGCGAGCGGAAAAATCGTTTCTTTGCATCGTCAACGCTTTCGTCTTCGTGCTTGTACATTTCCCAAGCGAACATCTTCATATGTTCGTCATGCGCTGCCAGGTCTTCCGAAAATGACTCCATCATGGGATAGCAGATATCGAATTTATGGTTGATATTTCCATTGATCCCGATGTCGGCTTGTTCGATTCGCTGCATCAGCTGCGCAACAACTGAGTGCTCGATATGGTTTAGTTTTTCGTCGAAGTGCTGTTCGGCGGCGTGAAAAGAGCGTGATGAGATAGGAAGGAACTGCTTTAACGCTCTGAAGAAGGGCATGTGGAATCCGTTCTGTGCTTTCCTGCTGTATAAGGTAAGAGCAGGCTAGTTGTTCTGTTGTTGCTATACTAAAACATATTTAGCAAATTTCGAAAGGCAACACATGCAGCCGGTTGTTTCACTATTGGTTCCGATTTATAACGTCGAAAAATATCTTCGAGAGTGTTTGGATTCTGCCAAGAGCCAAACCCTTTCCGATATTGAGATCATTTGCATCAACGATGGTTCGACGGATAGCTCTCCTGACATCATTCGCGAGTACATGCAGGCCGACAGCCGCTTTAAGATTATCGACAAGGCGAATTCCGGCTATGGTGCCTCGATGAACCAGGGGCTTGATGCCGCATGCGGTAAGTACATTGGAATTTTGGAGTCGGACGACTTCTTCGAGCCTGATGCGTTGGAGAAGCTGGTAAATGCCGCCGAGGCAGCAGAAGCGCAAGTTGCAAAAGCGAATTTCTGGTTCTACTGGTCAACGCCAGAGGAAAAGAATAAGCTTTTCGAACTTGTAACTGCGCCCATGACGGGGCATGTGGTTAATCCGCACAAGGAAACCGAAATCTTCTACCTGAAGCCCTCTATCTGGTCCGCTGTTTACCGGAAGGATTTCCTTGAGCAAAACGGCATTCGTTTCCTAGAAACGCCGGGTGCGTCTTTTCAGGATTCTTCTTTCAATTTCAAGGTCTGGGCTATGGCAGATCGTGTTGTATTTTTGCAGGATGCCATTCTTCATTATCGTCAGGACAATGAATCGTCTTCGGTCAATTCTCCAGCTAAGGTGTATTGCATTTGCGATGAGCATGCTGAAATTGACAGCTTCCTTTCTTCGCATAAAGAATTAGCTTCGTTGAGGGAAGTAGAAGAGGGCATCAAGTTTGATAACTATATGTGGAATTACGAAAGGCTAACCGAGCCCCTGCAGCGCGAATTCATCCAGCGCTTTGCAAGCGAGTTCTCCTCCGACAAGAGCAAGGGCTATCTGAATGAACCCGTGCTTGGCGAATGGAGAACAGGCGAATTAGCGGCACTAATAGCAGACCCAACGTACTATCATGCGCGTCGAGCTGCCCAGCAGATTTCGGGCGGCAAGTTTGCAAAGGCAAAATGCTATTTTACCGTTGGCGGCTTTGCGTCATTGGCAAAAGCTATATCACGCAAGGTTGGCTAGATAGGGCGAGTGGATTTTATGCCTTTCTTTTCAATAATTGTCCCCGTTTACAACGTAGAGAAGTACCTTTCCTTGTGCCTTGATTCTTTACGCAATCAGACCTTTCCGGATATCGAGGTAATTTGTGTTGATGATGGCTCAGCGGATGGGTCGTTGTCGATTGCCGAAATGCACGCGGCACTAGACTCTCGGATCAAGGTGTTCACAAAAGCAAACGGGGGAGTGTCATCTGCTCGAAATTTTGGCTTTGAAAAAGCTTCGGGTGAATACGTGCTCTTTATCGATTCAGATGACTATATGAGCGCCGATGCCTGTGAAGTTTTGGCAAGGGTAGTAAAAGAGCAGGGTCCCGACGTTGTGACCTTCGGGGCGAATTGCGTCCCGGAGTGGGCTAATTACCCCTGGTTGGAAAAATGCCTTAGCCCAAAAGCTCGTGTATACCATGACTTCGATCAGGCGATATTGTTTGAAGAGCCGTCTGCTCCTTTTACTTGGCGTGTTGCTTTTCGACGGGCGTTCTTAGCGGAAAATAATATTGTGTTCGATGAGAGCCTCCCGTTGGGTGAAGATGAACTGTTCTTGTTTGTGGCGTATCCGTGCTCTGAAAAAACTATCTTCATTCCCGACAAGCTGTACTACTACCGACTTAGCCGAGAAGGCTCGGCCATGGATAGCCTGTTTGAAAAAAAGACAGAGCGCATCAAATGGCACTACCGAATTATTAGCGGAGTCTTTTCCGAGTGGCAGGTGCGAGGCTTTATGGGACTTTGCCCTGCGGAGCTTTTGGTGTGGGCGATAGACTTTGTATTTGAGGATGCTTTTCGCCTTTCCGATGAAGAGAGGCGCAGGTCGTTCCAGGAGCTTGGCCGCTTGATTGATTCCTATTTCGATCATCCTCTCAAAACAGCACGTTCGGTAAGTCCTCATATGCTTACTGTGGTGAAGATGCTTCTTGAATGTGGTGAGGGGTCCGCGGTGCCAGACAGTATAGGCAGGGAGTACACTCTTTCCCGCATTGGTTGGGCTGGTTACATTCACAATGTTTATTTGAGGGTGTTAGACAAGTTCCGCAAACCAGTCCCGGAAAACCCTGAAGTAATGGCTCGGCAGAAGGCTGAACTGAAAAAACACGAAGATGAAGCTCGGGCTTCACTTGAAGTTGTGCGGGCCGAATTCCGCGCGGCACAAGAAACAACAACGGAGTAATTAGCATGTGGCTTGATTTTTTTGCTGCGGCACTAGCGGCTGCCGTATTCCTCTTTCTGCCTGGTGGCTTGATCGTGTATTCGGCACGCAGATCCTTCGTAGAAAGCGTTGGTTTTGGTCCAATTTTAAGTGTTGTTTTTTACTCGATAGCCGCAGTAGTCTATCCGCGAATCGGGATCGAAGCTTCTTGGCCAACTCTTTTTGTGCCGTTCCTTCTGATTTCGCTGATTGTTTCGGCGCTTTTCTTTCGTCTTGGGAAAAGAGGGGCGGATAAGGGCCTTGGTAAAGAGGAGCTGCTGTATGTTCTGCTGTATGCGCTTGTTGGCGTTGTGATTGTTGGTATCTTCTTCGTCGAAAATCTTGATGGGGCAGGGTCTTTCTATCAAGCCTACGATAATGGCTCTCACCTGAATACGATTAGGACCTTTATCGAAACGGGAGTTTATTCTTCGTTTGGCGGTGGGCTTAGGCCAGATCTTATTTCGCCGTTCGATGAGTCTGGGTCTTCGTTCTATCCTTCTGCATGGTATTGCCTTGTCGCAATGGCAGTAACGGCGACGGGTGCAGGTATTACGGTTGCGGTTAATGCCGTGAATTTTATTTGCGCATCTTTGATCTTTCCCCTGTCGGTGCTTTTTGCGGCAAAGGCCATATTTGGGGCAGATAAGAAAACTATGATAATTGGCGCGGCCCTTGCTGTTTGCGCAGCGCCGTTTCCGTGGGGTTTTTTGACGTTTGGCCCGCTCTATCCAAATTTGCTTTCAATGGCGTTGTTCCCTGCTGCTACGGCCTGCTCGGTCTGCTTTGTTCGATTTGGTGTATCGCGAAATACGCGCGTAGTTGCATTTTTGGCAGCAGGCACTGCAGCTGTTGCTTTGTTGTTCGCGCAGCCAAATGCTATTTTTGCCGAGTTGGTGGTTTTGATGCCCTTCTTTGTTTCTGAATGCGTGCTAAAAGCATGGGGCAAGGACGGCAGTTTCGGGTCTAAGGCTGTATTTGCTCTTGTTGTTTCTAGTGCGACTATGCTGGTAATTTGGGTCGCACTGTACAGCCTTCCCATATCAATGATTAGGAGCGTAGTTGAGTTTAATTGGCCTGCGACCGTTGGAAAATGGCAGGCCTTCATGGATTGCCTGCTGTATTCGTTCAACACGGGAGCTGCCCAGCCGCTTGTTGCCTTGCTTGTTGTGGTTGGTGCGGTAAAAGCGCTTTCTTCCAGGAAAACAGCCTGGCTGGCTTTCTCATATGCGTTTGCATGCTTGATCTACCTTTCCTCCGTATCGACTGAAGGATTTACCAAGCATCTACTTTCGGGTTTTTGGTATACGGATCCGTACAGGCTTGCGGCAACTGCCGCCATCGTATCGCTCCCCCTTATTGTTCTAGGTGCAAAATGGACGCTTGATTGGATTACATCGCTCTTGACGAAACACGAAAAGGACACGACGCTTTGCCTTAACAGCAAGGTTGGTGTCTGCGCGTTTGCGCTGTTGTTCGTGGTGTTCCTTTATGGTCCGAGTTTTTCATTTGCTGGCTGTGGTTCGGTCGATACGGGATTCGGAAACATTGCTGATAAGGTTAAGGTGCAGAATAGCGCATCTGTGGATAATGTTCTGGCTCCTGAAGAGAGGCAGTTTGCTGAAAAGGCCCTTCAGATGGTTCCCAAAGATGTAGAGATAGTCAACGAGCCCAATGACGGCAGTGGGTTTCTCTACGCTCTATATGATGCTGATAATATTTTGTACAAGTGGTTCGCTTTGCCTTCTAGCGGAGAGGAGCCAGAGAGTGCGGTTATTCGGCATAGTCTCGACAGGGTTGCCACTGATCCAGAGGTGAAGGCTGCTGTAAATAGCTTCGATGCTGAGTACGTTTTGCTGCTCGATCGGGATGGCGATCCCAAGAAACGCATTCATCTTTGGTCATATTACCCAGATCAATGGGACGGCATATTGCGAATAACCGATTCAACTCCCGGTTTCGAGGTGGTTATGGCCGAAGGAGACATGAGGCTTTATAAGATTGCGGATTGACACTACAATAGCTTGCGCTGTTTAAAAGCGGCATCAAAAACGATTGCCCTGTCTAACCAAGGTAACGGCGCACCATATCAGTTCCGAAAGCAGTCATCTTGTAGAAGATCCGAAGTTGACTATCGCCATCAACGTCAACTTTCGTCTCTTCAAGCAGCCCATTTTCCCGTGAGGTTGCCAGGGCTTCATCTACGTCCTTGTTATTCAGCAGCTTGTAGTCTGAGTAATCTTCCTTGAGTGTGGCGATAACATCGTTTGCGCTCAGCTCTTCGCCGTGGTTGAAGCATTCGATAATGGCGTAGTGCAAGGGGGGCAGGTTGTTCTTCATTTTGGCTACTCCTTATGTGCCTTGGTGCTTTTTGTGGGGTTGATGGCAATGCAGAAGATGCCGGCAATCATGATAAGCGCGCCAATCCACTGCATTGCGGAAAGGGGCGGGTAGTCGGCAGCCAAGCCGCCAATGTTCAAGACGCCCAATACAATCCAGATGAAGAACGGGCCCCAGAAGGCGTACATACCGTTGCACGCCATGCCCAGTGCGGTGCCGCACATGGAGTTTCCCTTATACCAGAACGAAAAGGCTGGCATTGCAAACAGACCTGACACGGCGAAGATCAATATAGAGGGGTCGGAAACGGCTGTGCACAGGATAGCAGGCGCGGCAGCAATGCTATCGCCCATTACGGTAAGAACGGGGAAGGCGATTGCCAGTTCTAGAACACCGGCTGTAATTTGCCTAATGGCAATGCCGATGCGGTAGTCAATTAGGATGGTTCCGAAGCCCGCAACGCAGCCCTCGAAGCCCCAGCCGAACGCAGCAAGGAAGGCAAACAGGCAGCCAAACAGGGCTTCGGGGCCCATGTTGGCAAAGCTGGTGCCACCAATAATGCCTGCAGCGGCAAGGCAAATCAAGATGCCGATAACCTTATGGGCCTCAAGGTTTTGCTTGAACAGCACGCGACCAAGAATGGCGCCAATAGCGCAGTTGAGCGCAGCGATGGGCACAATGACGCCCGGGTTGCCCGCTGCGGTTGCTGAATTCAGCGCCACCACGTAGGCAATGGTGGCGAACGGACCGCCGATGGCTGCGCAAACCATCATTACCCAGCCGGGCTTCGTCTTGACTGTTTTCCAAAGGTCGCCCAGCTGACCGTTCTTGGCGCACATGGCCACTGACCACAATCCGCTGAACGTATCGTTCAAGCCCGCGGCAAGCGCGGCGAGGGTGAAGGTGATTGCAAAAGTGCTAAGGGGTGCGTTGCCGTTCCATCCTTCGCCACCAAACCATGCTGCCCATACGCCTTGTGTTTCTCCCAGAGTTAAAAATGCCGTATACAGGCCGTAGCAAATGCCAGAAGCCACAGCGAAGGCTATCCCTTTTGTCATGTATTTGCGGTGACGCTGTTTTTGCAGGTTGGAAATGCTCTGTTGCATGTTTGCTCCTGTCGAAAGGGTGTCGGTTTCTAGGGGGGGATCGCGTTAGTTGACGCCTGTTTGATAGAGGGCCAGCGATTTATCAAGGTACTTCTTGGCGTAGCGATAGTAGATGTACAGCCACTCTCCGACCGATTCGCCCTGGGATTCCTTGTAAAGGGACCAGAGATACCAGCACCAACCAGCAAAGGCAACTGCGGCATAGCAATGTTGAAGCTGTTCAATGGAAGCCTGGTTATCGAAATAAAGGGAGATAAGCTTGTCTGCTGCCGCCTCGTCAAGCTCACTGCAAACAATGAAGGTTCCCAGATCTTGTGAAAAATCGGCCATGCCGGAGTATTCCCAGTCGATCAGCGAAAGAGTACCCTTTTCGTCCTTCAATAGATTCAAATAGAAGAAGTCGTTATGGCAAAGAACGGTACGCCCAACACCGTCGGTGCTGAATAGGTCGTAGAGATGCGCGAACTCCGATTCCAGCTGACGAAAGTCGGGGATGGCATCAAGGTCGGGGGGTTCGATAAGGCCTGCGTAGTCGCACGACTTCTGGAAGAAGTTGAAGCTAAGTGCCAATTTCGCATCAGAGCCGTGAAGCTTCTTGATAAGAGAGGTGGCTTCTTCTACGTCGGTAGGGTTTGAAGGGTCAAGCTGTTCGCAGTTGGGAATGAAACGGGAAACCTTCCAGCCCTTTGCGGGGTCTTCATAGATAAAGGTGTCGTCGATTTTCAGCGATCGAGCCAGTTCCTGCGCTTTTGTCTCTTCCTGGCGGTTGATTAGCTTGTCGGTGCCAACGCCGGGGTGGCGGTAGACGTACTCCCCGCTGTTGATGGCGAAATGGCAGGATAGGTTGGTAAGACCCTGCTTCAGGGGGTAGATGTCATGAATTTCGTCTCGGGTGCAGCCAAGGGTGGCAACGATGTTATCGAAGGCTTCTGAATCGACGTTCTGGATGAACTCGGGGTCGAAAAGCCTTAGTTCATCGAGCGAATCGAACTCGTTGATCATGCCATCAGGGTAGGGTCGTACTACCATATCGAGCTCTTTGATGTGGTCGATGTAGATTTGCTCCCAAAGTTTGTCTGCGGTTTCGGGGCGGTCATATTCTGCGACAAGTATTTCGGAAAAACGCTTGGAGAACGCTTTGTCGAAGTAAACATGCCCAAGCATAATCAAAGAATCGGAGCCGCCGATGGTTACCCCGGCAATTCGCTTGTTCGGACCTTCCTTGATACACCATTCAGGGGTTTCGCCCTTGCAGTACTGAGCTGCGTAGTATGCCTGATATACATACGGCTCGAAGGGGTTTTCGGTGAAGTAGTCGTCCGAAGAGCAGATAAAGGTATTGCCAAGCTTTTCGCGAACACGCATAAGGGTAGAGTTGTTGTTGCGCGATGCGTACTCGGGATTAATAACAATGGTTACACCAAACGTATCTTCGAGGTAGAAGAAGTATTCCTTCTTATAGCCTGCGACAACGGTAATGTCATTAATGCCCGCTTCTTTGAGCTGTTTGATTTGTCGTTCAATAAGCACTTCTCCTCGAACGCGAAGAAGGCCCTTGGGCTTTTCGTAGGAAATAGGGGCAAAGCGCGAAGAGAGGCCAGCCGCCATGATGATTGCATTATCTACCTTAAAGGGAGAAAGCGCTTCTTTGCCTTCTGTATTAATTGCGCCATTTGAGACCATGCCCTTTTCGGTGAGTGATTTAAGTGCAGCGTTTGCGCTTCCTAGCGAAATGCCCGATTTGCTTGCTATTTCGCGCTGGCTTATGGATGGCGTGCCGTTAAGAGCAACGAGCACATTGAATTCATTCTTAGATAGCAAAGGTTTCTCCCCGTTGGTTTGTTCAATATAAATAAGTATAGCCGAATATTGAACTTATGTTCAATATTCGGCTATATGGAAATAATTTGAACAAACAATAAACGGGACGACTGGCTTATCGCACCCATTTCCCGTCGGCGCCCACATAGTAACCCCCGACCCAGCGGTTGGTTGCCATTCGTCCATCGCCCAGCAGGTAGTAGTCGCCGATCCAGGTGGAGTAGCGCATGACGCCGCTAGGGTTGGAATAGTACCAGTTGCTGCCGACCTTGTACCATCCGGTTTTCATGGCTCCACTGCCGTTAAGGTAGTACCACTTTCCTCCGATGGATTGCCACCCGGTGAGCATGGCCCCCGACCCGTTGAGGTAGTACCAGGCACTTCCAAGTTTCAGCCACCCAGTCGCCATTGCCCCCGACCCGTTGAGGTAGTACCAGGCGCTTCCGATCCACTGCCATCCGGTGAGCATAATCCCCGATCCATTGAGGTAGTACCAGGTGTTGCCGGTTTTCAGCCATCCTGTTTGCATCGCTCCCGAACCATTGGCGTAATACCATTTGCTATCGACCTTGAACCATCCTGTTCTCATGGCTCCGGACCCATCAAGGTAATACTTGGTTTCGCCGAGTTCCAACCAACCCGTTCTCATTACGCCATTGCTATAGAGGTAGTACCAATCATTGTCGATCCACTCCCATCCGGTGAGCATGGTCCCCGAGCCGTTCATGTAGTACCAGTTTCCGTTGATTAGCTGCCACCCGGTGAGCATGGCGCCTGATCCGTTGAGGTAGTAAGTGCTGTTGCTGAGCTTCAGCCATCCAGTCTGCATGACGCCACTGCCATTGAAGTAGTACCAGCTGCCGCTAATTTTCTGCCATCCGGTTGCCATTGCTCCAGAACCATTGAGCCAATACCAGGAATTGTCGAGCTTCAGCCATCCAGTTTGCATCCAGCCAGAACCATCGAAATAGTACCAGTATCCATTGATGCGTTCCCAGTCGTTGCGTGTGTAGGAGCCGTCGGCGTGACGGTACCACCACTTGCCGCCGCTGTTGATCCAGCGGTCAACATTCAGGTAACTCAGGCAATCTTCTTTTTCGCTGCGGTAGCGATTCTGCCATCCTTTCCAATATATCTGCTGCTTGGGGTAGCGCTTGGAAACATTGTTAACAACGAAGTCGCAGAGCGTAACAATCAACGTTTCGTCGGACATGGATTCGTTGATGCCTGAATACTTGAAAAACCAGTTTGCGCCGTAGTAGTTGCCGTTTTTGATATACGAGGCGCCACCGCCGGCTCCGAAGAGGTTGACCATGCCCCAGCATAAGCCTTTGATGCAATCGGGGCGGTTGTCGAGGTTGATGCCGAATGCGCCCAGGCACCCGCGAGCTCCTAGCGATCCGCTGTAATACTCCGTGTAGGCCCAGCCGTTTTGCAGCCGTGAAAACTCATTGGGGTCGGCTTTGTATGCGGCGTGCCATGCGGTGTTAAGGTCGTTGCCCAGTCGGGTAAAAGTGTTGTTGCTTCTTGTTGCGCCCGTTACATCCCATCCGTAGCGGTCGCCGATGACCTTGAGGGTTTTGTATTTTGAGGGATTGTACTGATATACCGCTTTAAGGAAGCTGCCCAGGCCATAGCGGTTGTCGAATTGGAAATAGCCCATTGCATGGTAGCCATCGCCCGAGCTGAGTCCTTGGTCGTAATTGCAGCTGCTTTCATACTTGCAGAAATAAAGCATCTCGTCGCTGAACGTCATGGGGGAAACGCTGGAACCATTTGAGTAAAGTTCGATCTCGTTGGTATCTGGTGGGTATATATCCGTAATATCGGTGGAACCGTCAAGCCCGTCTGCCCATATTGCAAGCTTGCCATCGCTGTAGTCAGGTTCGGAAAATTCGGCGTCACTATCGTATTCGCCGTCATCCATTGCTGCGATATCGGAATCGTCGTACTCGTCCGTGTTGCCTGTGGTCTTGTCATCCACGTCGGTTTCGGACAGATCGAGTTTTGAGGCTATGCCATCGTCATAAAATGCTGAGTTTTGGTTGCTTGGGTCATTTGTTTTAGTCTCATTGCCTGCATTGATGGTATCTGCGAATGCGGGGCAAGGTAAGAGACCCGTTACCAAAACCAATGAAAGGATGGAGCTGAATATTTTTTTCTCAAACGCCATGCAAGCCGCCTTTCGTGAATTGTCCTTTCGATAATATCTAAACATGCGATGTTTTGTCGGGGTTCGTTGGTGGGTGAGCCTTTGTTTTCATGTGTGGCACACAAGTTGTGACCGCTAAAGAAAAAGGGCGAGGGGGTGAACCCCTCGCCCTTTAGTTGCTATCCGTAAATTACAACCGTGGTACCAGCGTAGATGTTGTTGTATATCCACTGCGCATCAGGGTATGCCATTCTGATGCAGCCATGGGAAAGGCTTTTCCCCAGCTCGTTGTTTGAAGCAAGAATTGTATGGAAGAAGTATCCGCCGCTGATCTGTGTGCACCATTTTGCGCGGCTATCGGTGCTCAGTGCCATTCTTTTTCCGCCGCTAGTTCGGAACGTTCCTGTGATTGTGGGGCTGCTTGGTGCTCCTGTAACACAGTCAACGTAATACTGCAGGGACCAATTGTGTGACGAGCCCCTATAGATACCAACTTTATGAGTCGATCTGTTTACGGCAATGAGCCATTGGGTTCCACTGTTGCATCCCCAGATTTGATCTGTCATTTGGGCGCGTTCCGGGTTGGGGACCCAAGCTCCGCTGCCATTGAAGTAATACCAAGTGCCGCCGATCCATTGCCACCCGGTGAGCATCGCGCCCGAGCCGTTCATGTAGTACCAGTTGCTGCCGATCCATTGCCACCCGGTGAGCATCGCGCCCGAGCCATTAAGGTAATACCAGGTGTCGCCAGTTTTCAGCCAACCGGTTTGCATGGCGCCAGAGGAATCCATGTAGTACCAGTTACCACCGACTTTTTGCCAGTTGGTCAGCATTTTGCCGCTGTAGTTGAATAGGTACCAAGCCCCATTGATCTGCTCCCAGCCGGTTGACACAACGCCTGAAGAGGGATTGATGTAATAGGTTTCGGTTCCGTCCTTAATCCAGCCGGTCATGGCCTTATGGGATATGGGATCAGCATAGGTTTTCACCCCACCACCGAGGTTTACCCAGCCTGAGCAAAGAACGCCATTGCTCTTTAATGTGCCGTCAGCATCGCGAGCTATGTTGCCAAGCGCCCCAGAAGACGAAGCAAAGCGAGCATTTCCTGTCGTGTCAACTTTCACCCAGCAAGTTGACGCCATTGCGCCTGAATCCTTGAAAAAGTAATCGGATTCATCGATCGTCTGCAATCCTGTTAGCATGGGATGCTTTGGGTCGGAGGGGTCGAGCCAGTACCAAGAGCCGCCAGTTTTCAGCCAGCCAGAACTCATTGCCCCCGATCCGGAAGCCCAATGCCAGGCGCTGTCTTTGCACCAGCCATTACGAATCATGGCGCCAGAAGAATTGCACCAATAATACGTCCCATTATCGTTGACGAGTTCATTGGCTGCCATCTTTCCGTCTTGCGAGGGGTCCATCCAGTACCACTGGTTGGAAACATGACGCCAGCCAGTTGCCATTGCTCCATTGTTATCAACGCGATACCAGGATCCGCCATAGCCCTTTACCCAATGAGCTGAAGTGGCAAGTGCTCCTGAGCCTTCGGCAAACCACCATTTGCCATTGTCATCTTTGATCCATCCAGTCTGCATGGCGCCCGAATTGTGGTCCAGCCAGTACCAGGAGCCGCCACTGCTAAGCCATCCAGTCTGCATGGCGCCGGAGGAGGCCAGGTAGTACCATGACCCCCTCTTTTGCCAGCCAGTAAGCATGGCTCCCGATCTGTTCATCAGATACCATTTTCCGTCGGCTGCTTTCACCCAGCCAGTTGCCATTGCGCCGGTTTTGTCATTGAGCCAATACCAATTTCCGCCAGCATAAAGCCATCCGGTGCGAAGCGCACCATTGCTGTTTGGATACCACCAATTTCCGTCGGCCTTAACCCATCCGCTGCCAGTTACGATAGCCCCTGACGAAGTGGCATGGTACAGAGCGCTGCCAACAGAGAAGTTTCCTGTGATCATCTTGCCGTCTGCCCCGAGGCGGTACTGCTTGCCGCCTGCTTTAACCCATTTCGATTCGGTAGCCTTTGAGGAATTGGCAAACCAATACCAAGAACCTTCGAAATCGCGCCAGCCGGATATGGCCGCCTCAATGCCGTTGGAGTAATTGGTTAGATGTCCGTTTTCCAGCACGAGTCCATTTTTTGCTGCCTCTGCAGGCTCAGAAGAGCTTGTGTTTGACGGCGAGCCTGGAGTGGTTGTCTCTGCCACTTTCTCTGGAGATTCGCTTTTTGGAGCGGGCTCATTTCCTGTTGGCGCTTCCCCGGCAGGAGGTTCTTGCATTTGCTCCGCGTAGCCGGAATTAGTTGAGCTCACCCCATTTTGAAGCTCGTTTGCCATTGCGGCAGCGGGCGTAAGCGCCAGCGCAAGTGCCGCGGTGATTAATAAAAAACCAATCCGTGAAATTGCAGTGTTCATTTTATGTATCCCTCACCTGGTCGGCGATATTTTGATAGCCCAATTGTACCTGTTTGATCGCTGCATTATCAGGGGATACTGTTAATTATGATTGTGGAAATATTTATTGGAAGGCGGCAAATAGCCCTTATTGCGAAATGGGCTTATGTTAGACGAGTCGGTTGTCGTGGTTTGCAAATCGCATTCATCTTCTAGATACTGAGACGAGTCTTGGTGTCGGAAGAAAACTGCTTTCATGGAGAAAGGCACGATACCGACTGCGATATTGCGTGTACGCCTTTGGCATCGTGGACGCTTTTAAGCGTTGCGATGACGTGAGATGCTTGGGAGGTCACATATGAAGAAGCTGCTGCTGTTGGGCGGTCCGGTATTCCAAAAACCTGTTGTAGAGAGAGCTAAGGCTATGGGGCTGCGAGTGGGCGTTGCTGACATTAGCCCGGATGCTCCGGCTGCGCAAATTGCAGATGATTTCTTTTGCGGCTCCATTAGGGATTTCGACGCCATGCTCGAGATTGCCAAAGAATATTTGCCTGACGCCATTGCTAGCGGGGCATGTGATACTTCGGTTGTGACCGTCTCCAAGCTTTGCGAGGAGCTGGGGCTGCCGGGCAATTCGGTGGAGGCGGCGCTTAATTCCACCGACAAGCATCGCATGATAGAGTGCTTCGCTCGGAAAGGGGTTGCTCACCCTTCCTTCGTCGTTGCAAAGAAAGAAGATATAGGTCAGTTCGCCCCTGAAATCCCTTACCCGATCATCGCGAAGCCGACAGATAGTGCTGGTGGCCGTGGTGTGAATTTGATCCATTCGCGCGAGGAACTCATGCCCGCTCTTCTTGCCGCTTCGGAGGCGGGGCTTTCTGGCGATGTTCTTGTCGAGGAATATATGATCGGTCCAGAAGTAAGCGTTGAGCTTCTTGTTGTTGACGGCGTAGCCCATGTACTTCAGGTGACGGACAAGCTAACTTCTGGTGCTCCAAATTACTTTGAAATCGGCCATTGTCAGCCGACAAGCCTCAAAGACGAAGATCGTGCCGCTATTTCGGAATTAGCAAAGGCTGCTGTTTTGGCTGTCGGGCTGAAGAACAGTGCAGCTCACGTTGAGATAATCGTGACGCCCAATGGCCCCAAGATGGTCGAGTTGGGAGCTCGTTTGGGCGGGGACTGGATTACTTCTTATCTTATCCAGGGCTCTGTTGGGGGCATCGACATGATTGAATGCATGGTTAGGATCGCGTTGGGCGAAAAGCCTAGCATAAACGGGTATTACGACAGTGGAAGCTATGTGGCAACTAGGTTCCTTCCAGCAAGCGAAGGCGTACTGTTGGGACTTGACGGTCTAGATGCTGCAAGGTCTTCGAGCGGGGTCCTTCATGTTGAGCGCCATGGTGTTATTGGCGAGCGCTACGAGAAGGCCGTCGATGATTCTGCCCGCTTTGTTTCGGTTGTTGCGTGTGGTGGATCTCGAGAGGAAGCTCTTGATAATTGCAAGCGAGCACTTGAACTTGTGGAAGTGAGGATAGAGAGACCTTGATTATTGGCAGCGCCATCCGCAATCGCTTTTGATGCCTCGCAGGAAAACTAGTTCTTAAGAGCGGCAAGAAGGGCGTTCGCTGAGGTGCCCCAGGTAAAGTGGTTCCTAACTCGCTTTGCCACCTTGCTCCCCCTTTCCGTTGCCCCTTTGGGATCGCTTGCCGCCTTGCTGAGCGCGGTAGTTATGTCGTTGGAGCTCATCGAAGGAAGTATGATGCCATACTCATTTGAGGGGGCAATTTCTTTCATGCCCCCGACGTCGGTTGCTATTGGGGCGGTGCCGCAAGCCGCAGCTTCCAAGAGAACCGTAGAAAAACCCTCGGATCGTGAGGGGAGACAAAAGTAATCCGATTGCTTAAGCAGTGCAGCGAGATCGCTTTTGTTGAGCATGCCAGGGGTTATAACGTTCGGGCATGCAAGTGCCTTGACCTTGGGGAGCAGGGGGCCATCGCCTGCCATGACGGCGACGATGCTTGGGTGCTCCGATGAATGGCGTTCGGTAAGGTGCGAGATCGCCTCCGCAAGTTGCATAACTCCCTTTTCCGGGACGAAGCGCCCTGCGCTCGCGACGAGCAAAGCATCGTTGGGGATATTGAATTCGGCTCGAAAATCGCGCGAGCTTGCTTGCGAAAGGTACTCGTCTGCCCCAATGGCGTTGGTAATTTCACCGCAGGACGAAATCCCGAAATGGGAAAGCCATTCGCTTGCTTTCTGCGACACGGCAAAACAGCGGGGTTTTGAGTGCTTTGCAAGCATCGTCATTGTGTGCTCGACAATATTCAGCGGAATGTCCAGAGCGGGGTTTCCCAGGGTGAGATGCGCCGAGCCGTGCTCAATAAGAACGGGCTCGATGCCCTTTTTTCTCGCAAATTTTAAGCCAAGGATACTTAAAGGGTAGAAACGCGTATTTACCACAACATGATCGACGGCTTGAGAATCGAGCCATTTCCAAAGCGCATCGCTAGAAGCATGCTTCTTAGGTAGCGGGAATCTGCCGTTGAGCAGGGGGCTGCAGGGTAGCCTCACAATCTCAATGCCCTTGGCGCTTTCTTGCTCGAGCGCGTTGTCTGTGTTATTCGTAACAACGATTACCCGATGGCCTTTTTTAACCAAGGCATTTGCGATTCCTTTGGTGTAGGTTTCGACACCGCCAACATGGGGCTCGTATAGAGCAGAGAAAATGCAAATGCAGCAAAAAGAGCTTGCATTGCTGTGCGTCGGTGTGTTGTCGTTGCTGGTCTGCATGGTGTCCTCGCAGAATTCTGCTTGTTGCCTGTTGAATACGAAAAGGATATACCCTTACGAGATTGTTCTATTTACGGAATGTAATGGGCGATACAATTAACATTTGTGTAAAAGCGTTATCGATTTAGGGAGTAGTTCGAAAGTGGACAACGCTATCGGGGGTCGCCGCGTGCTTGCGGTTGTTCCTGCGTACAACGAACGAGACAATATTGTTTCGACAATTGAAGACCTGCGTACCAATGCGCCAGGGGTTGATTACGTTATCGTCAACGATGGTTCGAAAGACGATACGCTTGCCATTTGCCGCGAGCATGGCTACAATGTTATTGACCTGCCGGTAAACCTTGGTCTTGCTGGAGCCTTTCAAACAGGAATGCGCTATGCCTACGAGCAAGGCTACGATTACGCAGTGCAGTTCGATGCCGATGGCCAGCATTCAGCTGCTTATATCGAGGATATGGTTGCGTTGGCGGAGAGAAACCACGTAAACATTGTTATTGGCAGTCGCTTTGCTTCAACCAAGAAACCCTTTTCCGCTCGTATGATGGGCAGCGCTCTGATTACCGCAATGATTCTTGTTACCACGCGAAAGCGCATTCAGGACCCTACGTCGGGTATGCGCCTTTTCGACAAGATGATGATCCCCTTGCTTGCAAACGAGCTCGACCTTGGCCCCGAGCCAGATACCGTGTCTCTGCTAATGCGTTGGGGCTATAAGGTTGAGGAAATTCAAGTTGAAATGCGTGAGCGCACGGCTGGCGAAAGCTACCTGAACTTCACCAAGTCAGTTGCATACATGCTTCGAATGAGCATTTCTATTCTATTGGTTCAGTGGTTTAGGAGGAAAAAGTGAGCTTGCTTTTCTCCGCAACGCTGCTTATAAGCGCCCTTTTAATTTTTTGGCTGATTCTTCGCAAGATCCGCCGTTCCGAAGTGACCATCGCTGATTCCACGTTTTGGTTTTTGTTTGCCCTGAGCTTGGTGCTAATGGGTGTGTTTAGACAGATCCCTTTTTTCTTTGCGGGCATTTTCGGCATCGAAAGCCCTGCTAACTTTGTATTTGCTTATGTTATTGCCGTATTGATCTTGCGTGAATTCTATTCGACAGTAGAAATCTCCCAATTGCGTGCAAGGGTTCGTGGGTTGGCGCAAAAAGAGGCGCTGAGTAGTCGCTCCGCTGATACGACCGCTGTATGTGCGGTGGATGGCAAGGGAGCTTCTTCGTCGTGCGATAACGTTTCTGAGAGGGTGTAAGCCTTGGAGCCATTGACTGTCGATGACGTTAAACTGATCGAGCTTGAAATCATGGATGAAATTGACCGCGTATGCAATGAGCACGGCGTACAGTATTTTCTGGGCTATGGAACGCTTCTAGGTGCTGTGCGTCATGGGGGGTTCATTCCGTGGGATGACGATATGGACATTGTAATGATGCGCGATCAATACGAGCTGCTAATGTCGCATTTTAATGAATGGCGCACGACTGATCGCTTTAAATTGGTTTCGTATCGCGACGGCTCGTCGATTTATCAGTTTGCGAAGATCGTCGATACAACTACTGTCTTTTACGAGAAATTTGTAGGAAAAGATGCCGCTACGGGGGTTTGGGTCGATGTTATTCCCCTGGAAAACTATGACCCCTCGAAAACCGCCCTTTTGAAAAAACATGCTATTTGGAGTTTGTGGCGTAGCTTTGCTGTCGCCGATCCCACTGTGGGGTCGAGTGCTATTGTGCGCTTGGCAAAGCGCCTTGTCTGCCCAATTGCAAAGCGCTCTGATCCTTACAAGCTTGCTCGAAAGCTTGATGATCTTGCGCGTGAAATGAATTTGCCTGATGCCGAAAGAGTTATCAATTTTGTTATCAATGGCATCATTGATAAGACATACCCAAAAAGTCTGTTTGAGCCTGTGCGCATAAAATTTGAAGGTCGGGAATATATGGCTCCTGCTGGAGCCGAGGAGATTCTCGCTATTGAATATGGTGAATGGCGCATTCCTCCTGACGAGGCCGATCGCGCTATCCATATGCTGGAAGCGTATCGGCTATGAGGGATGCGCAAGAATCTCAGGCCTCATCAGCTTTTGGATCGGCGGGAGACGTATCGAAAAGCAGGACACCCAGAGGTTTGTCCGTAAAGGCGAACATGGTTTGGAACTCGATAGGCTCCACGACCTATCTTGCTTGCCAGTGGTTTACGACTATTTTTGTGGTGCGTCTGTCAGCGGGTTACGATGATGCGGGTCTGCTTTCTCTCGCTATGTCTGTTGTGGGCATTTTCGGTACGTTTGCCAATTACAAGATGGGAACTTACCAGATTTCGGACATCAAACACGAAAATACTGTTGGGGAATATATGGGCTTCCGCTGCTTTACGCTTGTGGTTGCTTTTGTTGGTTGCATGGTATATGCGGCTTTAACGTGTGTGCCTGAAGCGCTTGTTACGGTGGCTCTGTTTTATGCCTTTAAAGCTGTGGGCCTTGTGATCGATATCCTTCACGGGGTCGATCAGGTGAACCGCCGCATGGACTATATCGGAAAGTCATTTATACTGCAGGGCCTATCAACCTTAATTGCATTCGTTGCGGTCTATTGGACAACACAAAGTCTTGATCTATCTATCATCGCCATGACGGTTGCTGCGCTGTGCGTTCTCCTATTCTTTGACTTGCCCCATTGCCAACGTTTTGAGCGCGTTCGCGTCACTCTTTCCCGTGGAAAGGCCTTCTTTTTTCTGAAAACTTCATTCCCCGCTGTGGTTGCTTCCGTTGCGGCGAGTGCCATTTTCACTATCCCTAAGCAATACTTGGCATTGTCCGTTGATTCTGCGGCACTTGGTATCTATTCTTCCGTTGCAGCGCCCGCCCTCATTATTCAGATGGGCGCTCAATATCTTTATGGCCCCCTGCTTGATATCTTCCCGAGATTGTTTTTCGAAGGTGATACGCGCGGTTTTGTGGCGTTGTTGGGGAAGACTATCGCCGGGATTGTGGGCGTTACCGTGGTGTGCGCTATTGTCTTAGAGGTTGTTGGGGCGTGGGCGCTTGCGCTTCTATTCGGTGAGAGTATTGTGCCCTATGTATATTTGCTTCAACCGATAATTATTTCGACGGCGGCTACTGCGTTCTTATGGTTCTTTGGCGATTTGTTGATTACGCTGCGACATTTTTGGGCATATTTTGCGGGAAGTGTCGTAGCTCTTGCAGCCGTTATTCCTCTTACATTTGTTTGCGTAACTGTGTGGGATATGAATGGCGTGAGCTTTGCCGGAATTGGCGCATGTCTTGCTGGCGTAGCGGTTTTATCGTTCTTTCTGGCTAGGGTTTTACGGAAAGGACCTGACGAGATTGTCGTTCCTAACGGTGAATCCAAGAATACCGAGGAGACAAACTAATGCGCGTTTTGCAGGTAATTGGCGTCATGGATCGTGGTGGTGCCGAGACCATGGTGATGAACCTCTATCGAGCCATAGATCGCGAGAAGATTCAATTCGACTTTCTTGTGCACGAGCAGCGCGAAGGTGATTATGATGCGGAAATCGTGCGTTTAGGCGGTCGTATTTTTCGTGTGCCCCGCTATACGGGTCTAAATGCGATCTCGTATCGACGCCACGTTCGCGCTCTCTTCGCCGCCCATCCAGAATGGTGCGTGGTGCATGGCCATATCGGTTCGTGTGCCCCGCTGTATTTGTCCGAGGCGAAACGCGTAGGCGCGTTCGCGATTGCCCATAGTCATGCTCAGAATTACGGGAGTAGACTTTCTGGGCTGGCCTTTAATGTTGCCGCTCGCCCAGTTCGTCGTATTGCCGATTATTTCATGGCATGCTCGAGGGAAGCTGGCCTCGATCGTTTCGGGCGGTCAATTGTAAGGGGAGGCCGATTCGCCATTGTCCCAAATGGCATTAACATGGCGAGTTACGCCTGCGGTGAAAGGGAACATGCGGAGACAAAAGCTGATTATGGGCTTGCGGGTCGTCCTGTTGTCTGTCATACGGGAAGACTTATTCCTGTCAAGAATCACGAGTTTTTGCTAGAGGTATTTGCCCGCGTGGTGCAAGCGCTTCCAGGCGCAGTTTTGTTGCTTGCTGGGCGCGGGGAGCTTGAATGCCATCTTAAAGAGCGTGTGAGCGAATTGGGGCTGGAAAAATCGGTTCGCTTTCTTGGCGTAGTTGATGATGTGCCGCGACTTCTCCGTGCTGCTGACGTGTTCGTCTTTCCCTCGATTAATGAGGGGCTTGCGCTGTCGGTTGTCGAAGCTCAGGCATCGGGTTTGCCAACCATTGTTTCGACGGGCGTACCCGAACTTGCCGTTGTGAGCGATCGGGTGTGCCGAATGCCTTTGTCCTCTGGCGTTGAAACTTGGGCGACCGAGTGCGTCGATAAACTTCGTTTCTCATTGTCTTCCGAACGTAGTGATGCGTGCGACCAGGTTAGAGAGCATGGTTTTGATATCGCGGATACTTCTGTGCGCCTTGCTGCGTTCTATGAGACTGCGAAGAAAGGCGATTGCGCACAATGGTAAACTGTATAAACTTTTGGGGTTGGTGAGTGCGTTGCAATATGAAGATAGGGAGCTTAGAAGGCTTCAGCTTCTTGAACTGCGAATATTGCAGGACATTGATCGAGTTTGCGACGAGCTCGGAATAACGTATTTTCTTGATTCTGGCTCTGTGCTGGGAGCCCTGCGCCATAGGGGCTTTATCCCTTGGGATGATGATATTGATTTGGGAATGCCCCGTGCTGATTACGAACGCTTTGTTCATGAAGCGCCAAAGCTTTTGGGGGACGAATATGTAGTCTCAACACCAGAGATAAATCCCAGCCAAGCGGCCCTTTTTTGCAAGGTTTGGCTTCGTGGAACTCGTTTTGCAACAGAGGAAACCATTCAAGCTGGTTTTAACCAGGGCGTTTTTGTCGACATTCTTCCCTATGACGCTCTGTCGAGGGATGAAAAATTGGCGAGAAAGCAGCGCCGCTCGTGTCGTTTTTGGCAGAGTGTATCGTACCTCTATCATGCGAAGAGCATAGTACTTCCCCATGATGGCGTGGTTGCTTCAATTGAGCATCTTGCTTGTGGCTTTGCTCATGTTGCGGCTCGAGCATTGTTTACTCACGATAAAATTGTTTCATCTTTCAACAGAGCTGCAACGTTGGCAAACGATGCCGAACAAGTGCCTGAAGAGCTTGTTGTCATGGCTTACTCAACGTATAAGCCCTACAAGACATCCATGATGCTTCCTCCTTCAATGGTCTTATTTGAGGGGCATGAGTTTCCTGCCCCTGCGCAATCTGAGGCATTTTTGTGTCAGCTTTATGGCGATTGGCGTGAGCTTCCCCCTGTTGGGAAACGTCGCAATCATGCACCTGTAGAACTTGATTTTGGCGACATAGAACCTCGATAGTTTGTCAGTGCCGCTTTGGTTGGCATTTGGAGTAGCGTTTTTTTGTGGGGAGTTGTTTTTGATCTTGCTTTGACTCCCGTCCCTCATGATGGTGCTATTGGGCAGTGAAATAAGACGGGTTTTGAACGTGATAAAGTGGTAATTGTTTGCCGTGGATGATGTTGCGAATTCGAGTTCTGGAGTTTGGGACAATTCGCTGGTGAGCCAGCGTGTTGGCTCTTGACGTTTGAAAGGACATTTAACATGTTGAATTTTGCTGTCGGCCCTGTTCCTTCTGACCCGAGGGTTAGGGCGCTTGGCGGGGAAGACTCCCCGTACTTTCGTACGCCAGAGTTTTCCCAGACTATGCTCGAAAACGAACAAATGCTGTGCAGCCTTGCCTCTGCGTCAAAGGGCTCAAGGGCAATATTCCTAACTAATTCGGGAACAGGCGCAATGGAGGCAGCTGTTATGGGGCTGCTTGATCCCGAAAAAGACAAAGCGCTTGTTGTGGACGGCGGCAGCTTCGGGCACAGGTTCCGTCAGATGCTCGATCTCCATGGAATTGCGAATGTCGCAATCGAGCTTGAGCCGGGCACTCCGCTTACGTCTGGGCATCTCGAAGCGGTTGAAGGCGACTTCACCGCTTTCTTAGTCAACCTTGGGGAAACGTCCCAGGGCGTTTTGTACGATGCCGAACTAATTGGAGCGTACTGCCGTGAGCGTGACCTCTTCCTGATCGTAGATGGAATCAGCTCGTTCCTTGCCGACCCGTTTGACATGGAAGCAATGGGCGCCGATGTCCTTATTACTGATGCTCAAAAGGCTCTTGCCTGCCCGCCCGGTATTGCTCCTATGGTGCTCGGTCCTCGCGCCGTCAAGCGCGCCCAGACCTTGCCCCAACCTTGCATGTATTTCGATTTGGCGGATCTGCTTAAAAATCAGGAACGCGGACAAACCCCATTCACCCCAGCAGTAACAACGCTCCTGCAGATTCATGAGCGCATGTCTCAAATTGTTGCTTCGGGCGGGGCTGCTTCTGCGGTGGCTTCGTGCGCTGCTTTGGCGGAAGATTTCCGCAGGCGCATTGTGGAGTCGGGCCTTCCTTTTGAAATGAGGCTCGTTTCTCCTTCGAATGCTGTTACGTATATTGATTGCCCCGATGTTTCGGCTAAGGCGCTGTTTACCCTGCTGAAGGATGAGTACGGCATCTGGCTATGCCCGAACGGAGGCGCCAAGGCGGATTCTTCGTTCCGCGTTGGGCATATTGGGAACCACCCTCTGTCCGACAATGCTCTTTTGATGTCGGCTTTGAAAGAGGCCGTTTCGCGTTTGAGCGCTAAATAGATTGGAGCCTTGCATGGTTAAGGTAATTACCTATGGCACCTATGATCATTTGCATAGGGGCCATATTCGCCTCTTAGAGCGCGCTAAGGCACTGGGCGATTATCTGATTGTTGGCGTCACTTCGGATGATTTCGACAAGCAGCGCGGCAAGATCAATGTTCAGCAGCCACTTGAAGAGCGAATTGCCGCCGTGCGCGCAACCGGCATCGCCGACAAGATCATTGTTGAAGAATACGAAGGCCAGAAAATTGACGACATCAAGCGCTATGGTGTAGATATCTTCACTGTTGGGTCCGATTGGGAGGGGCACTTCGATTACCTTTCCGAGTTTTGCCAAGTTACCTATCTCGAGCGCACCCAGGGTGTTTCGAGCACCGAGATCCGTAGTTCAAAAGAGCTTCGCGCTGGTTTGGTTGGCTACACGGCCTACATGAACCGCGTGTTCCATGAATGCGGTCTGGTTAACGGCTTGAAAGTTGCGGCGGTTTGCTCCGACAACATTGGCGACTTCGATGAAGATGTTCTGCGTGTTGATTTCCTTACCTCCAATTACGAAGAGCTGCTTGATGCTATAGATATCGTCTATATCCACTCTCATCCCGATTATCACTATGATCAGGTGAAAAAGGCGTTGCTGGCAGGGAAGCACGTTATGTGCGAATCGCCTATTGCGAAAAGCTCGGACCAGTGCAAAGAGCTTTTTGCGCTCGCAGACGAGCGCAACCTTGTGCTGATGGATTCGCTCCGTACCGCGTATTCAACCGCCTACACCCGTCTTCTGCTGCTAATTAAAGGCGGGCGTATTGGTGATGTGGTTTCCGTTGATGCGACGTGCACTAACCTCAAAACGAACTTCGGAGCCTTTGCCGATTCAAGCCTTAAATGGAGCAGCATGACGGCATGGGCCCCAACTGCCTTGCTTCCCATATTCCAGATACTCGGGGTCGATCCAGCAAGGATGCGCATAGCTTCGAAATGTCCTGAGGGCAACAAATCCTTTGACGATTTTTCTCGAATATCCATCGAGTATCGTGATGCTATTGCGTCTGCAAAAGTTGGCGCAGCTGCTAAATCCGAGGGCGATCTTGTTATCTCTGGCACCAAGGGCTACGTATATGTTCCTGCTCCGTGGTGGAAGACCGAGTATTTTGAAATACGCTACGAAGACCCTGCCGATAATAGGCGCTACTTCATTCAGCTCGATGGTGAAGGCATCCGATTTGAGTGGGTTCAGTTCCTAAGAATGATTGCGGCTATGGCAGATGGTCTTACTGGCGAAGAAGTGGTGCGTCGCGAGGGCCGTATAGAGCGAGAAGTGTCTTGTGCGATATGTGATGTGGTCTCCAATTTCGAAAGTGGCAAAGAGGTTTACTATTTGGGGGCATCCTAGCAGCGTAGGATTCAGTGCGTGTTTTCTTCTTAGAAAGGATGATCATGGCGGAAAGCGCCGAGCCTAAAATAACCGTTCTGGTGCCCACCTATAACGTGGAGCGCTATCTGCCGCAGTGCCTTGATGCACTCTGTGCTCAAACGCTTCGCGATATCGAAATCATCTGCATTAACGATGGCGCAACCGACGGCTCGCCTTCCATTTTGCGCTCGTATGCTGCAAAGGATCAGCGCATTCGCATCATCGACAAGCCCAATTCTGGCTACGGTGCATCGCTCAACCGCGGCATCGCCGAAGCGAAAGGTGAATACGTCGGCATCGTCGAGCCTGATGATTTCCCTGACAAGCGCATGTTCAAGAAGCTTTATAAAGATGCCAAGCGCGCCAATGCTGATGTGGCAAAGTGCAACTTCTTCAACTATTTCGACGGGGCAGACCACGTATGGTACAACTTCGCAAAGCGCGAATGTGGTAAGCCCTTTAATCCCGCTAGCAAGCCGAATATCATCTGCTCTATTCCTGCTATCTGGACGGGGTTGTATCGTCGCTCGTTTTTGGAACGTGAAGGCATTCGTTTCCGCGAAACTCCTGGTGCCGCTTTTCAGGACACCGGCTTTACTATGAAGGTGTGGTTTGCTGCTGAAACGGCGGTTTTGGTGGGCAAACCCCTGTTGCACTACCGCATGGACAACCCCGGCTCATCTTCGCGAACCACCGACAAAGTGTTCACTGTTTGTGACGAACTTGCAAGTGCCGAAGAATTCCTGCGTGCCCGTCCGCAGCGCCGCGAGGCGTTTTTGCCCTGGTTTGCTGTGGATAAATGGGGCAAGTACCGTTGGAACTACGAACGTATTGCTCCCTCGGAACACCGGGCGTTTGCTCAACGGATGCTGGAAGAGTACCGCGCTCTGCAAAGTGCGGGCGAATTGGACATGGCGCTTTTCGACGAGTCCAGTGCCGCTGCACTACGGAGCCTTCTTGAAAACGGCGCCGAGCGCTTTGCTGCCGCAAATCCCGAAACATTCTAGGGGCTGCAATGAGGTTTTCTATTGTCGTTACGGCGTACAACGTCGAAAAGTACATTGCCGAATGTGTCGAATCGCTCAAAAGGCAAACGCTTTCCGATTTTGAGTGCATCGTTATTGATGATGCCTCAACCGATGGAACTGCGCGTGCGATTGCCGAAAGCATCGATGGGGATAGTCGTTTTAAAGCAATAACGCTCTCGCAGAACTCTGGGCCATCGGTCGGTCGCAACACGGGCATGGCGCAAGCAACGGGTGATTTCATTCTGTTTCTTGATGGTGACGATTTTTACTCCGACAACGCCCTTGAACGCCTTGATGGCGAAATAGCAGCGAACAATTTGGACATGCTGTATTTTGCGGCGCAATCGTTCTACGCAAGCCGAAAGCTTCGTCGCACTCATTACGAAAACCAGGAAATACGCGCTAGTGTGCTTGGCGTTCATTCGGGCGTGGAAATGTACGTGCGCATGGAGGAAACCCGGGCATTCCGACCTTCTTCATGTCTGTACACGGTGCGCCGGGATCTTATCGAAGAACATGGCTTGCGCTACACGGAGGGCATCCTGCATGAAGACTTGCTGTTTCAGATGCAGCTCATCCCGTACCCGAAGCGTGTTGCATTTTTGAACGAGCCTCTATATCAGCGTCGCATGCGTGAAGGCTCCATTATGACCACAAAGCCCAGTATGAAAAATGTGCATGGCCTGACGGTTGGTGCGCAGCTTATGGAAAACTGGCTGCTGGCGCACGTGAACGAATATCCTGTGCAATTCGTTGATGCCTATGCGGCGCGCATTGCTGACACGCGTGAAGTCGCAGCGCGTTATTTGGCCGATATTCCCGAAGAAGACATTGCTTCCTATCGTGCAACCCTGCAGCCAAAAGAGCGCATCCGGTTTGACATGTATGTACGATGCTTGTGGCAGAGCATGAAGTCGGTGCGTGACGCCTATGCGAATTCGCATGCTTACCGTATTGGCCATGCGCTTATCGCGGTTCCTGCGTTGATCCGCAAATACGTGGAGCTGCCGAAGGCAAAGCCAGGTGAATAGCAGGTCGCGCTGGAGTCCCTATCTTGTGTGGTCCCGCTCGTCCCGTGTGGCAAGCTTCGCCCGTTTGGGCTATGGGCGGTCTGCACGGCCCGCTCGTTTCGCGTGGCCCTTTTGTCCGTTTTGGTTTGCGTAGCTCGCTTCGCCCTAGTTCGCTCACCTCGCGTGCTCCGTTCGCCTAGCGGCCTGGTTCCGCTACCATTCGCTTGGTCCACGTAGTTTGTCGCGCAGAACCGAAAGTCCTTTTTGTACGTAATTCATATCGTTCCAGCAGCGATATTTCCCATAGGGCAGCTTGTTGCAGCTTCCCAACGGGCCGTTGTCGCGCATGTTCGGCCCCAGCGAATTCATCAGCGTTGCGTATCTTGCCATGCTGCGTGGGTATGCGGCGAAATAAGAAGCTTCGTGTTGGGATAACTCCAGCTCTGGAAAGCCCCCATTGTGCAGGCGTTTTGTCATTTCATGCGCAACTGAGCTATCCCCTATGGTTTCAATATTCCAAAGAGTCCAATCAAAAGCCCAGTTCAAATAATCTTTCTGTAAGGCATTCCAGGTTTCAGGCTGTTCTTGCAAAAACGATTTCATGCGACATATGGCATCGTAGAACGCATAAGGGGCTTTTGTGCGTGAGGAAGAAACAGTGTTGCCGCGCCCCATGCGGTGATCGATTAAAACTTCATCCACCACGGCAATGCGCTGCGCCAGCACTAGCAGTGGGTAAGTGAACAGCAAATCTTCGCTATTGGGCAGGTCTTCGGGGAATCGAATGCCCGAATCCAACACGAACTCGGTGCGGTACAGCTTGTCCCAGGGCCAACCCATGAATGCGGCAAAGATGTTGCCCGGCATGTCTTGCCATCCGTTGAATGCCGATGCGCGGGGAAGCTGGCTTCGCTTAAGGGACCAGGCAACGTGGTTGCGCTCTTTTGTTGCATCGTCAAATTCTTGCATGTTGCAAATGGCAATGTCCGCTTTCCCGTTGCGTGCGGCGGCAAGGAGTTTTTCCAGCATGGTGGGATGGAAGATATCGTCGCCGTCAAGAACCACGAAATAGGGTGCGTTAACCTCTTCGATCCCCTTATTGCGTGCTCCGCCGGCTCCAAGGCCTGGGGTTGATACGACACTGAAGCGATCATCGGTATCCGCGAAGGCTTGTGCCACGTTTTTGGTGCCGTCGGTGGATCCGTCGTTAACGATAAGCGCGCAAAAATCGCCGAAGGTTTGGGCAGCAAGCGATTGCAGGCATTCTCCCAGGCAGGATTCCATATTGTGTGCGGTTATGACGATATCAACCAGGGGTTTCAAGGAGTTCGAATTCATAAGCTAAGTACCTGTCGGTGGTGGATGGGGCATGCCATCAAATTGTTAAAAACATGTTGCCATGCTAACATCGAGGCTTGGAATTATTCGTGTTAAGCAAGGTCTGGTTTATTGGGAGCCTTAAACACCATACTGAAAGACAACTGGGAATGGCGCAAGCAAATAAGCCGCTTGGCTGTTTTCTACGGAAACCGGGCCCTTCTGGGTTCTGCTTGTGGGCAACGATTCGCGCACGGGCACGGTTGAAATCAACAAGCCCGATTATTCTGACGGCACTGGCCGCAGCGACGTGATGATGTTGGTCCGCGTTGACCCGAAGACCTACGCCATTTCCATTGTTTCCGTTCCTCGTGACACGGAAACGCAGTTCAACGGTCGGAAGGTTAAGCTCAACGAGGTTTACCACGCTGCTGGTATTGAAGAGTCCATGAAGGCGGTTGCCGACCTGACAGGCGTCACCCCTAAGTACTATATGGACATGACGTGCAGTTTGAGGACTTCGTTGAGGGTCTGGGCGGCCTAGCCGCGAATGTGCCTATCAACATACAGTTTCAAGACATTGTTTCCGGCGATCACATTAGTCTTACCAAAGGCGATCAGGGTCTGAACGGCAAGGAAGCATTGGTGCTGGCGCGTTCGCGTAAGCAGTATGCGAACGACTTGGATGCATGTCGTCAGATTCAGGGTCGTGCCATTGTTCAGTCTGGTATAAAGCAGGTTGCTTCCGATTCTTCTTCGGCAGCTTCTTTTGCTAACGTGCTTTCCGCAAATTGCTCCACCAATTGGGACGCAAAGGGTTTGTCTGCATTGGTAGTTGATTTTGCCGAGAACGCAGACAAAATCACCTTTGTCTCCGGCACAGGCCCCTATGCGGGCGAAGTCGACGCAAGCACGGGCCTGTGGCTTGCTTATCGCGACGAAGCAACCTGCGCAAAGGTAATTGCCGCCGCAGAAAAGGGTGAAGACCCCAGGGAGATTGTCCCCGAGCCGAAGGTGGCTGCTCTTTAAGGGTGCATTTTTGCGTACGTTGCAAAACCGGCAAATAAATGCGTTAAGGTAATGCGCGGAGTATATGCTCCGCGCATTTTTTTCTATGAGATAGGGGATTTGGTGTCCAACGAAGGTGCAGCGCCAAAAGTATCGGTCATCATTCCGATTTGCAACGTTGAGAGTTTACTGGACGAGTGCCTGAGCAGTGTGCGCTCCCAGACCTTGCATGAGCTGGAGATTATTTGCCTGAACGATGGGTCCAAAGATGGCTCGTCGGCCATTATGCATGAACACGCCAGCAGGGATCCGCGCATTATTTGCATCGATAAGGCCAACGAGGGCTATGGTGCAACGTGCAATCGCGGTTTAGATATGGCTCAGGGCGAATACATTGCCATCGTAGAGCCCGATGACTACCTTCTTTCCGGTATGTTTGCCGAAATGCTCGATTTCGCTGACGGCTTTGGCGATCAAATCGATGTAGTCAAAACCCCTTGGTACGATTTGGCCAAATGGGACAATCCTGAAACGTTGGTTAAGAAGCCTAGCCTTCTGTTTGGCAGCCTGAAAACATCGCAGAAGCCATTCGTTTTGGAAGATGCCCCTGTTCTAATTGAAGGGCACCCTTCCATTTGGTCTGCTTTGTACCGCCGCGAATTCTTGAACCAAAAGGGGATACGTTTCCGTCCCTACCCTGGTGCTGGTTGGGCAGACAATCCCTTTTTAGTTGAAACGCTCTGTCAGGCGCAGTCCATTGTTTACCTGGACAAGCCATTCTATTGCTATCGAAACGATTTGCCTGGCTCAACCAAGAACCATGGATCGGACGAAAAGGTCGCACTGCCTTTCAACCGTTGGCTCGACATGACTGCGATCATGGAACAGCTGGGTGTAACCGACGAGGGTATTTGGTGCGCCCATGCCCTACGTGGCCTCAATTACGTCAATGGTGCCATTTTGGATGACGGCTGGGACAATCCCGTTGTTCGGCAGAAGACGCGCGAGCTGTTTGAGCGCTTGCCGGAGCGTTATGTGCTTGAGTGCGGGAAACTTTCAGTTGCGAAGAAGCGCTTCTACTTCGAGGTGCTTGACAAGCCTGTTCCTCATATGTCGCATGTTCCTTATGTGCGCTATCTTGCTTCCCGTGCTGCCCGTGCGGTGCGCACGCAGGGCGTTGCTTTCCTTGCTGAGGATATGGGACGCTTTGTTGGTAACAAGATTCGAAAAAGCGGTATGGAAAAGGCTGAAGGGGAGTAGACTTTCCGTGGCGGAAAAAGAGGTAGGTACCAGGTTCCCGCTGAAAGCATCGGGAGGTTATCTTGGGGTTAGAAAGTGAATCAACGGCAGAGAAAACGGGGTTTTCCAAAGTGAAGCCCTGGTTTGTGCGCAATTCAAAACTGCTGGTGGTGTGCTTTGCGGTGGGCATGATCTGCCATGCGCAGATGTACCTGAACGGCCTTTCGAACCCAGATGCAGTTGTTTCTTTGAGCAACCCCAATGGATACGGAAGCTTTATTCCGCATGCTTGGGATATTAGCTTGGGGCGTTGGGGCTTGCTGTTTGCTGCCTGCGCTAAGTTTGGGCTGTGCTCGCCTATCCTTACTTCCGCAATCACCATTGCCCTGTTTACGCTGGGCGTTGTTGCGCTGATAGATAGGCTGGGCATCAAGCGCGCTTGCTTGCGGTACGCTTCTTCGATTCTGTTCATCGCTTCGCCCTTCGTTTCCTGCTGCATCACGTACTACTACTGCTCGAATTCGTACGCGCTCTCGTTTTTATGCGCAGTGCTGGCCGCATGCCTGATCGGGCGCGTTGGGGCTGTTGGCAAGCCAGTTGCCCTTGTTGGGGCAGTTGCGTTGCTGGCGTTTTCGCTCGGTTGCTATCAAGCGAGCCTGGGCGTGTTTTGCGTTGCGGTGCTGTTGGTGATGGTTCGCTCGCTTATGGGCGGCGGCTCTGAATCGCTTGCGTCGCTGGCATGCGATGCTCGTGGTGAAGCTCAGAACCCCTACCGTGAAGAAGGCTGCAGCGCCGATCTGCTCAGCGCCAAGCAGCTCGCGGTGTTCCTTGGCATTGCCGTTGTGGTGTGCGCGGCGGGTGCTGTCCTCTACTACGCGCTTACCGAGCTTTCGCTGTTTGTGCTGGGCATTGGCCTTTCCGCTTATGGCGGGGCTTCCTCGGTTGGCGCTGGTAGCATTCTTGGTTCTTTGACGTCGTCTGCCCCCAGCGCTTACGTTGCCTTTTCTGACGGCTTCTTTAGCCACGGCATTTTCGGGAACCATTTCGGCTGGGTGTACGTGGCGGCTGTATGCCTGATCGTTGCGGCAGTTGCGTTTGCTCGTCTTGTTGCGATCAATGGTGCGAAGCGTTTGGGGGCGAGCGCTATGGCGCTGCTCTGCGTTGTGCTTATCCCCTTTGCTGCCAACGTTATCCTGGTTATCGTTCCCAGCTACGGGTATCCCACCCCGCTTATGCTGGGCGGCTTCGTGGCTTCTTTTCTGCTTCTGCCCCTGTTGGTGCAGCTTTTGCTCGATTCGCCCGATCGAGGCAATGCGCGCCCGCGCGTACCCGCGAAGGCAATGTCCGTCGGCTGCTGTTGCCTTATTGCCGTAGGGGCGTGGTCGTACGCGCTGCAGTCGAATGCGGATGCCGAGGTTATGCAGGCATGCCAGAACCAAACTGCTTCTTTGGCCACCCGAATTGCCGGCGTGCTTGATGCGAACCCCGATGTGCAAGCGGGCGCGAAGGTATTGATTGCCGGCAAGCCCGAAGCGGGCAACTTTCCAAACACCAGCGATTCCTACGTTCACGCAAGCAGCTATGCGAAGTGGGGCATGGTTTGGGACAATCATTACCAGAACAACATGCGTTCTTGGGACGTGATAATGAAGCAGTTTGCGGGGCAGAGCTTCAACTACTGCTCGTTTGACGAATGCGCCAAGGTTATTTGCTCCAGCGAATTTGCGAACATGTCGCTGTATCCTGCCAATGATTCGGTGACAACCATCGACGGCGTTGTAGTTGTTAAGATATCTGACATAAGCAAGTATTCGGAATAGCGGCGCGCGCTGACGCCGAAGCGTTTAGAGTTCATGAGGGGCGCTGGGCATATGGGAAAACGACATCACGGCAAGGGCGAAGCGAGCGGTATGTCCGCCTCGCGGGGGCGTAATGGCGCCGTGAGCGTCGATGCCGCGGACGCTGCTGCTGCGCATGGGTGCGGCGATGCAGCTGCCTATGCCGATGCTACCCGTAGCGGTGCAGGCGCTGTAGAAGCTACGGGCTCGGTGAGCACCGCAGACGTCCCAGCCCAACCCTCTACCGCCCCGTTCTTTTCAGTTGTTCTGCCCACGTATAGCTCCGAGCCCTACCTTGCCGCCGCCTTGGGCGATTTGCAGGACCAGCTGTTCACCGATTGGGAAGCCATCGTGGTGAACGATTGCTCGCCCGATGGCAGTTTGGCCATCGGGCAGCAGTTCGCCGCCGCCGATGCGCGCATTCGCGTTGTTTCGCACGAGGTGAACCGAGGGCTTTCGGCGGCGCGCAATACGGGCCTTGCTGCAGCTCGGGGGCGCTATGTGTGGTTTCCCGACCCCGACGATCGCTACGATTTCACCTTTCTACAGAGTGTGTATAACTCGCTTCAGCAGCACGAAGCGCCAGTGGTTATGGTGGGTCATGTGGAAGAGCTCTACGACGCTGGTGGCAAGGTGGAACGCGTGCAGGAATTCACTTTCAGCCAGGAATCGGCGCATTTGGGAAAAACCAAGCTGCGTAAGCACGTTTTGGAATTCGAAAAGGGTACGCATTACGGCTACGCCTGGAACAAGGTGTACGAGCGCAGCTATCTGCAGCAGGGCGGCTTTACCTTTACCGAAGACTTGCCGCTTATCGAAGATATTGAATTCAACATCCGCGTGTTCCAAGATTTGCCTGGCCTGAACGTGATTGGCGCACCGCTATATCGCTACGCCAAGCGCGAGGCGGGCAACCTAACCAGCAGGTTTGTGCCGCGTTACTACGAGGTGCATCGCGCGCGCATTGAAATGTTGCGTAACCAGCTGGATTCATGGGGTCTGCTTGATGCCAGCGCCAAGGCCACGCTTGGTGCGCTGTATGCGCGCTACATTCTTTCGGCGTTGGAGCGTAACAAGCAGAAGGAAAGCGGCATGAGCGGCTCTGCGCAGAAGGAATGGCTGCAAGGCGTATTCGCCGATGAGTTGTTCAACGAGCTGGTGCCCTGTGCGCAAGCCGACAGCCAGGCGTTGCGCCTGTGCTTGAAGCCCCTGCAACAGCGTAATGCGTCGAAGTGCCTGGCGCTAGGCGGTGCTATTCATGCTGCCAAGAACGGCGCTCTGCACAACGTGTTTGTGAAACTGAAATCCAGCAGGTGAGAAAATAGGGGGCAGGTCTCGCTTTTTCACTTGTGGCATAGTGGCTGGTACCGAACCCCACGCGCAGGTTCCATTGCAACCTGACGCCAAATCGAAAGCGGGAAAACGATAGCCGCCCCTATTTTTCTAGGATGTTGCATTTCGGCAACACGCTGGGTTTGTTTTGCTGCTAGGCGTACAATCGGACGCGGTAATCAAGCGAAAAGGGGGCTTGCGGTGGATCTTTCCATTGTCGTGCCATGCTACAACGAAGAAGGATCGCTGCCGCTGCTGTTCGGCGCGGTGGATGATGCTTTTGCCACCTCGGGAGTGTCGTACGAGCTGGTTTTGGTGAACGACGGCAGCTCCGACGGTACGTCGCACCTGCTGCATGAACTGCCCACTCCTGCATCGGCCGAACGTATCGTCGTGGTCGATTTTTCCCGCAACTTCGGCAAGGAAAGCGCACTGCTCGCAGGCCTTCAACATGCCGAGGGGGATGCGGTTGGCCTGATGGACGCAGACTTGCAACAGCCTCCTGCAACGTTGCTTGAAATGTACCGCATGCTGCAGGCCAACCCTAGCGCCGATTGCGTAGCCGCATTCCAAGAGCATCGAAACGAAGGCGCGGTGCTGAGCTTCTTCAAGCACGCGTTCTACAAAACGTTCGATGCAACTTCTCGGCTCAATGTCATGCCCGATGCCTCCGATTTTCGCGTGCTCCACCGCAGGGTGGCCGATGCGCTTCTTTCTATGCCGGAAAGCTTCCGCTTTTCGAAAGGCATGTTTGCCTGGGTAGGTTTCGAGACATTGCCGTTTCCCTACACGCCCGCGAATCGTGTTGAGGGCGAAACGAAGTGGTCGTTCCGGAAACTAATGCGCTACGGCATCGGCGGAGTGCTTTCGTTTACCACGTTTCCGCTGAAAATTGCCGCGGTGGCGGGTCTCGTTGCCACGCTTGTTGGGTTGGTTCTGCTGGTCGAAGTGGTTGTCGAGCAATTTATCAACCCCGCCATGCCATCGGGCTATCCTACGCTTCTGTGCGTGCTCCTTTTGATGGGCGGGCTCATTTTGGTAACGCTGGGTGTGATCGGCGAATACATCGCACGCATCTACATCGAAACCAAGCGCCGCCCTGCCTATATCGCGAAATCGGTAGAAGTCCGAACTAGCACCAACCAGGCAGGAAAGTAAGGGTAGGTGCTCGATTCCCACTTTGCGAGCTGAGCCGCGTTTGCAATGAAGCGTGCGTACGAGGTTCGGCGTCAGCCGCTATACCATAGGCGAAGAGGACCGCTCTCCTTGCTTCCCGTGCCCGAGGAACAGGGAGAGCGGTTTAATACGGCACCTCGTCCGAGTGCAGGTCTGCGTAAAACCATATTTCACATTTCAGAAAGGACGTATCTGTTATGACAAAACCTACGTATATCTTAATCCGTGAATCCAGCAACGAATCCGGCTACACAGCACATTCGTTCCCTACCGAAACGTCAGCATACAAAGCCATGGACTGCATGGTGGAATCTGATGTTGCTGCCATTGAAACGACATACCACTTATCACCCCGTGTGGAACAGGTATCGAGCTATAAAACACAGCTCATCTTCGATGCAATCATCGCTGAGTCTGACATGACCGTAAAAATTACGTACAGCGTTTATGCAATCGAAAAATAAATCTACTTATCGAAAATATAAAAAAATGGGGAACAATCTTTCATCTCGATTGTCCCCCATGCTATCTATTCGTACCACGGCTCGCTCGCAGTGGTATATTTTTTATTCTTTTTTATGCTGATTTTCTCTAATTCGTTTGGCCCTCTTGATAGGGGTACTTTTCCAGCAGTTCCTGTACGGTGATGAAGCTGTAGCCTTGTTCCTTCAACTTAGGGAGCGCCTGGCGAAGGCCTTCGATGGTCTGGCTGCGGTCGCCGCCGCCATCGTGCATCAGGATGATGTTGCCGGGGCCGGCGCTCTGGATGCGCTGGGCAATAACGTCGGCGCCGGGCTTCTTCCAGTCGGTGGTATCAACGTTCCAGCCGATTTCCGCCGTTACAATGCCTTCAAGGTCGGTGGCAACCGAAGTGTCGAAATTGCCGCCTGGGCAACGGAAAATAGTGCTTGCTTCCTGGCCGGTGGCGTTCTTGATTGCCTCCAGGCCCTTCTGCACTTCCTGCTTGCGTTCGTCGGTCGACATCTTGATAAGGCTTACGCCTTCGCCGCTGCCCTCTGCGTGGTCCCACGTGTGAGTGCCAATTTCGCAGCCCATGCTTGCAGCGCGTTGCAACTCCTTTTCGTGCCCGCTAATGCATTGGCCAACGGTAAAGAAGGTAGCCTTGGCGTCGTTCTGTTCAAGGATGTCCAGGATCTCGTCGGTTTGTTTATCCCATGGGCCGTCGTCGAACGTGAGCGCAATAACCTTGTCGCCGTTGCTGTTCACGTTGTAGTACTGAACGATGTTGTCGACCGGTTCTTTGGTAGTAACCGTGGCGGTGATGCCCGACTCCTTGCCTGTGCGCGTTACCTGTTCGCCGTCCTGGGCATTGTTGCTGTACAGGTGAACTGCGCCAACGCCCTTCAGTTCCGTTTTGTGCGGAAGGGTTTGGGGTTCGCTGTCGGTGTAGGGCTCGGTGATGTCGGTGCCATTGGAGATCTCGATCTTGTCGCCGCCGTTCAAGTGCATGCCCATATCGTCGGTGTCGTTTCCGTTCACCTTTGCGGTGCAGCGGGTGCCTTCACCTTGACGGATGGTGCTGCCATCGACGGCTACGTAGTTGCCAGGCGTTACCGAAACCACGTTGTTGTCCAGAAGGCCGCCAACGCTGCGCTCGGCGCCCGAAATGGTTACCTGGTCGCCGTTTAGCGTGACCTCAACTGGCTTCGACCCCATCCAGTTGTTGAAGGCGAATATGCCAACGATGGCAAGCACCACAACAACGGCAACGGCGATAAGGCTGCCGCGCGTAAAGAAGTCGGCCTTCTGCTTGGGCGCATAGTTGTTGTTGCCCAGGTAGCGAGCTGCCTGGTATGTGGATGCGTTGGTGGGCGAAGCCTTTTGGGCGTCTTCTTTGGTGCGCTGGTATTTAGCGCGCGAATAGGCAGACGGGTCGTTGCCGCGCATGTTTTGCACAACGGGTATCTGCTGTGAAGGCTGGCCTTGCTGCGGCTGTGCTGCCTGAACGCGCATGCTCTGGCTGGGTTGCGAAGCTGCGGCGCCGCGACGAACGGGGCGCTGCTGGCGTTGAGCCGCGGAGGGGCGCTGACCTTCAACGCGCGGCATGCGCTGGCTTGTCTGGGCGCTGGGGCGCTGACTGCGCTGGCTGCTGACAGCGCGGCGGGATGGGCGCGCCTGCTCGTTGCCGTTTTGCTGCATGCGCGGCATGCGCTGGCTTGCGGAAGGGTCGCCTGCGCCTACGTGCTGGTTGGCATCTTGTGGCATTGCAACGCGCGGCATCCGCTGACTGCCCTGCATGTTGGGGCGCTGGCCCTCGACCCGCGGCATGCGCTGGCTTGCGCTTGCGGAAGCGTGCTGATCCCAGGCCGACACGTTGGACATGTTGCCATTGGCCGTGTACCCCTGGTTTGTTTGGGCAGGCTGGTTCGCGGCAACGCGCGAATGGGCAATATGATCGTTGCCGGCACCTGCATACGCAGGGAATGCGGACGATGCGCCGCGTTCCTGACCTGCTGGTTTGTTCTGCACGCGTTCGTGCATGAACGAAGCCGTGGGGTCGTGCTGGCTGTATAACTCGCGTTCGCGCTCAAGCTCGTCACGTGCACTGGGCACGGAAGTGCGGGGCGTGGTGGAGCGGCGGGTTGGTTGGCGACGCGCTGGTCGGCGCGGTGGTTCGTTTGAATTGGTCATATATTCTAAAACTCCCTAAAATCCAATCTCCTTATTGTACTCGGCTTGGTTGCGGGTGAGTGTTTTATACACAATTGTTAGATGCCGGTTATGCAAGTTCTTCATTGATGTGTTTCCGGGCGCCTGGCGATGGCAAGATTGTGCCCTGATGCGTTCCCGGGCACTCGCCGATGGCAAAATGCCCGCGAAATGCGTTCCCCCGGCGTCCGACGGTGACAAGGTTCTCGCACGATGCGTTCCCGGGCGCTTTGCCGTGGCAAGATTTCGCCGCGGTGCGTTCCCGGGCGGCAATCCGTGGCAATTTTTTCACTCCATGTATCCCAAAAGGGGCCTCGGACGGGAAAATCGCCCCTTCCTGGCAAGATTCGCACGCCATGCATCCGAAATGAGCTGGCTTTGGCAAGATATGCGCGCCATGTATCCGAAAAGCCCCGCAAACCGCCGTTGGAGGATACATCGCGCGAATATCTTGCCAGGAAGGGGCCCTTTTCGCTGCGCGGGCCCCTCGAATCATGCATAGTGCGCAGATCTTGCCATCCGCCGCCGAACAGTGCGAGCGATCACAACCACGGCGCCGCCCTTATGGGCGGCGGAACGGGGCGCGGGCGGCTTCTTGTCGGGCGGGGTGACGCTGCCAAAGGAGTGCGTGGTGTTGCGGGGTGTCGAGCGCTGGCGGCAAAGCTGGCATCAGTGAAGCTCCGCTTGCAAGTCTCTGACGCCGATAATCTCGCCGAATCTTGAGAGCCAGCATTCGCGGGGAGGGTTCAGGGCGGGACGGTGGCAAGGAGGCGCCGGTCAAGCGGCCCCGCAGAGTGAGGCCCGCGTGCTAGCAACCTCTAGTATCTCGCTCGATAAGAAAGTTAGCCGTTGATGCTTTTTCTGTTGACAATACCCCCAGGGGGTATATAGTTGCAGCGTAAAACAAAGAAGTGGGAAGCAAGATTCCTTCCAGTCTTATCAGCGAAAAGGGTAACTATGAGCGAAAAATTGCCCAAAGCATGTTGCTCGGAAAAAGCGGAAGCTCCAAAGCGTACATGCGAGTGCCGTCATAAGGCAACGGAGCGCAGCGCCGAATTCCAAAGCGAATTGCAAAAGCGCCTGAATCGCGCCATCGGTCAGCTGAATGGTGTGAAAAGCATGATCGAAGACAACCGTTATTGCGGCGATGTGCTCATTCAGCTTTCTGCTGCGGAAAGCGCCGTGCATACCGTGTCAGAAATGCTGCTGCGCGACCATCTGGAAACGTGCGTAACCGAACGCGTACGCGAAGGCGACACCGAAGTAATTGACGAGGCCATGCAACTCATCAAGCGTTTCGCCCGCTAAGGGCGGGTTTGTTCGGCTGGTGCCCGACCGAAGCCTGTCAAGTTGGCTTTCGTCCGGATTCCGACTGCCGCCGACTGCCGCCGAGACTACCGCCGTAGTTGCCGTCCGCGAGGATCCCGATTGCCGCCGGTTTGGTTGGCGGTTCGTTCGGCCGGCAGTTCACCCCCCCAATCGCAAATTCCAAGAGGAGATGCACCATGAAGATACCTTTCAACGTCCAAGGAATGACATGCGCTGCCTGCTCGGCGCGTGTCGAGAAAGCTACCAGTGCGGTCCCCGGCGTGGCGAGTGTTGCCGTGAATCTGCTGAAGAACTCAATGGAAGTGCAGCTTGCTACTGACGCCAATGCCGCCGAAGTTACAGCCGCCATTGAGGCAGCCGTGAAGAAGGCGGGCTACGGCGCCAGCCCCAAAGGCCAGGCGGGCGCACCCGCTGGGCCAGGCGCTGCTGCTACAGGCTCAGGCGTCGCTGCGAGCAATCCGAACGCCACCGTCGAAGCCGAGCAGAAGAGCATGCTGCACCGCCTGATTGCCTCGCTCGTGTTCGCGGTGCCGCTGTTCTACATCTCTATGGGCGACATGTTCGGCTGGCCGTTGCCCGGCGTGCTCACTGGCATGGAAAACATGATGGTGCATGGGCTTACCCTGTTTGTGCTGCTGGTGCCCGTCATTTTCATCAACTTCAAGTTCTTCCGTGTGGGCTTTCGTGCCTTGGTGAATCGCGCCCCCAACATGGATTCGCTTATTGCACTAGGCTCGGGCGCCGCCACGGTATACGGCGCATATGCGCTGTTCAACATGGCATTCTTTATGGGACATTCCAATATGGAAGCTGCTCATCATTTCGCCATGAACCTTTACTTCGAATCGGCGGCCATGATCCTGACGCTCATCACGTTGGGCAAGTATCTGGAAGCGCGCGCGAAGGGCAAAACCACCAGCTCGCTTTCGAAGCTTATGGATCTTTCGCCCAAAATGGCAACGCGCGTGGAAGACGACGTTGAAGTGCAGGTTCCTGCCGCAAGCGTGCGTGTTGGAGACGTGCTCATGGTGCGTACGGGCGAATCGGTGCCGGTCGACGGCGTGGTGCTGGAAGGCGAAGGCTCGGTCGACGAATCCGTTATTACGGGCGAGCCTCTGCCGAAGAGCGTGCACGCTGGCAGCGCGGTGACGGGTGCCACCGTGAACACGGCGGGCTGGTTCACGATGCGTGCCGAACGCGTGGGCGAAGAAACCGTGCTGGCGGGCATTATTCGTCTGGTCGACGAAGCCACCAGTTCCAAGGCGCCCATCGAAAAGATGGCCGACAAAATCAGCGGCGTGTTCGTGCCGGTGGTTATCGCTATCGCGGTGGTGGTGTTTGCCGTGTGGCTCGCCGTGGGGGCGGAGCTTTCCGTGGCGCTTACGTACGCGATTTCCGTACTGGTAATTTCATGCCCCTGCGCGCTGGGATTGGCAACGCCTACTGCCATTATGGTGGGCACGGGACGCGGTGCCGCGAACGGGATTCTGGTGAAGTCGGCCGAGGCGCTGGAAACGGCGCGCGGTGTGAAGACGGTGGTGCTGGATAAAACGGGCACCATCACCAAGGGCGCTCCGCAGGTAACTGATGTTCTGCCGGTGGAGGGCGTGCGGGCCGAAGAGCTGCTGCGGCTTGCCTATGCACTGGAAAAGCCTTCCGAGCATCCGCTGGCTCGCGCGATGGTGCTATACGCAGCGGGTGGCATCGGTGCTGATGCGGTAAAAGAGTCTGCCGAGCTGGTTTCCAGATTCAAACAAGTTCCTGGTCAGGGAGTTTCCGCCTGTGTCTCGGGCGCGGTGTGCTATGCGGGCAATGCGCGCATGATGGCCGAGTGCGGCATCGCGGTGGATGCTTCGCAGGCTGAAGGGCTCGCCGACGAAGGCAAGACCGTTACCTATTTCGCTTGCGATAGCAAGTTGGTAGGCATTATTGCCGTGGCGGATGTACCGAAGGCAACCAGCGCTGCCGCCATTGCGCAGTTGCGGGCGATGGGCATTCGCACGGTGATGCTCACGGGCGATGCTGAGCGAACCGCTCTTGCTGTGCAGCGTCAGGTGGGCACCGACGAAGTCATTGCCGACGTACTGCCTGCCGAAAAGGAGCGTATTGTTCGCCAGCTTTCCGCGAAGGCTCCGGTTGCTATGGTGGGTGACGGCATCAACGATGCTCCGGCATTGGCTCGTGCGGATGTGGGCGTTGCCATTGGTGCCGGCACCGATATTGCGCTTTCAAGTGCCGATATCGTGCTGATGCACAGCGACTTGGCCGATGTGCCCGCTGCCTTGGGTCTTTCGCGTGCCACTATGCGCAACATCAAACAGAACCTGTTCTGGGCGCTGTTTTACAACGCCATCTGCATTCCTGTGGCGGCAGGCGCGTTTGCGTGGGCGGGTTTCAGTCTGAATCCGATGGTCGCGGCGGCAGCCATGAGCGTAAGCTCGGTATGCGTGGTCACTAACGCTTTGCGTTTGCGCGGGTGGAAGCCGCAGCGCATATCCGCGACGTCAGCAAGTGCGGCGGACGTTGTTGCCGCTGGCGGGGCCGCGGCGAGCGGTCCTGTCTCGGACGGCGAAGCTACGGCTGGCGGTGCGGCAGCAGTCGCGGCCGTAGCCAGCGGGGTGCTTGCCGCTGGGGCTGTGACCGGCGCAACTCCGGCCGGCAAAGTGCGTGCCCCCGGCGGCGCGGCGGGCAAAGCAACGAGCAGCCCAGCTTTAGCCAACGAAGTTGCCGGTGGCGTTTCCCCAAGCGGTGGGGCGCCGTCGGACTCGAGCGCGAACGCATTCGCAAATAATTCGCGCACTTCCTCATCCAGTGAAAGACACTTGCGCGTCGAAGGCATGAAGTGCCACAAATGTGCAGGTCGCGTGCGCGGAGCGTTGGAAGCGGTACCTGGCGTTGAAAGTGCGGTGGTCGATCTCGAGGGCAAGCAGGCCACGGTGCATCTTAGCGATTTCGTGCCCGATGAAGTGCTTGTCGGAGCCGTGATCGAAAAGGGCTTCAAAGCAGAAATGCTAGCGCACTAGCCGAACGGAGGATGCCGCCAATTTAATAGCGTGGTTCGCCAATCGGACTTGCCCCTATTCCCGCCTGGCGAGCCGCCAATCAGAATCGCCCCTGTTCCCAGCCGGTGAGCCGCCAGTCGGGGGCACCTTCGCGGTCAGCACAGGCTCCTTGCCAGGCGTCCTCCCTCATCCGGCGCGGGCCTCTTGCAGACGCTTTCTCTCATCCAGCGTTGGTCCCTCGCCGGGCGTCCCCCTGGATGTCCTGCATGAAAGGGCCGGGCATTAAACAGTGGCAAGAAACGGTTATCGTGTATTCCCAGAGGAGGCCCGGACGGCAAAAAGGCCTCTTCATGGCAATATGTCACCGAAATGCATGCTCTAACGGCATGTTGTTGGCAACATAGGCTCCTTATGTATGTTTTAAGCGGCGAAAAGCAGTGAAAAACAGTGTTGGGGAATACATTTCGCGAATATCTTGCCCGAAAGAGGCCCTTTTGCCGTCCGGGCCTCCTCTGGGAATACATTTGAGTGATATCTTGCCATGATCCTTGGCTGTCTATGCGTGCATGAATGCCCGCTTCTCCCTATGCCCCGTCTGGTGTCCTGCTCGGGGACTCACGTCAAGAGCCTTCGTTCGGCGTCCTGATTGGAACCTTCCCAAACACGAAAGCGGCCCCGTATCGAACATAGCGTTCCTTGCCATAAAGCAGCGTCCCATTCCCTGGACACAGGAAATGGGACGCTGCTCGCAACGACGCAGGGCACTTATCTGTTACAGGCGCCTTGCGTTCTAGGCTGCTTTGTCGGCTTAAGCGCGCCCGGGACTCTGGTATGCAGGTTCCGGGCGCGCTCTTGGCTGCTTGCCAGACAATGTCGGTGAAGCACATTGGCTCCAGGCGTGTCGGACGCTTGTCGGTGCCGTTGATGCCGGCTTGCTGGGTGGTGGTTGGCTCCGGGCGTGTCAGGGTGCTTGCGTGGCCGTCGGCAAGACGCAACTATCGCGCAGTTGGCTCCGGGCGCGCCAGTGCGCTCGCGTGGCGCCGCCACCGTATGGTCGGCCCCAGGTGTGCCAGATTAGCTTCGGGCACGTTCCTCTCGCTTAGAGCAAGAGCGTCGGTGCATGAGGCTATTCGCCCTTTTCGGCCTTGGCCTTGCGAGCCTTTTCCATGATCTCGGTTGGCGAATCGAAGTCGTCGGTGCTGGCGCTACCAGGCGCTACCCATTCGTCGAGATGCTTAACCACCATGCCGATGTTTTCTACATAGGCGTAGATCTCGAACTCGCGCTTGCAGCGGAAGGTGCACTGCACGCAGGGGTTCTTGTCGCAGTAGGCAAACGCGTCTTCATCTGCCAGAGCGAACACCACGGGCGGCCACTTCTTGGGTGTGACGTACTTGTGCTGCATGCCAGTGAACGTTTTGAGGCCGAACCAGCGGGGCTTACACGTGGAGTCGATAGAACGCCAGTTCACGTTGATACAGTTGTTGTTCATGCCGCCAAGAATCTGATAGGTCAGCTTGAAGCGGTCTTCGACGTCGGCGGCGTCTACGAGTTCGATACGCTCCATGGGTTTGCCGCAGCAGTTCGGCTTGAAATCGACATGGCCGTACGGCGGCTCGAACAGAAGCGAACGCTCGCCGTCGTTGGTGCACGTGATTTCAACGTTGCCGTCGATGCCGGCAAGAACGGCGCCGCATTCGCTGCAGCGGTAATAGGGAAGGTGCGCTGAGCTGACGCGCGGCTTCCAGGTTGCATGGGTTCGGGTCGGGCTAAATTCTGCCATTGTTCCCCCTTCTTTCGGCAGTATGAGCCAGTAAATACGAAGCTGAAAGCCCCTTGCTGTCCTTGACAAGGGACGCTTTGAAAAACTACGATTTATCTATCTTATACGAGATTTCCAATATGGAAGGGGAAGTGCGCATGAGCGTATATCAGGAGGCATACAAATTGCCCGAATTCAAGTATGAGTATGAGCGCCTCAAGGTTGACGTCCGTGGCCCGATCCACGTTGTTTCCTTCGATGATGCTGCTAACTTGAATGCAATGTCTTACCAGCAGATGGCCGACTTCAACGACTATCTGAAGAAGGTCCGTATGGACCCCGAGTGCCGCGTAATCGTTCTCACCGGCGAGGGCAAGTCCTTCTGCGCAGGCTTCAACCTGAACGAGCTCAACTTCGAGCCCCCCGCAGACATGGGCCGCGCTCAGCGCGATCACTGCATCATGCAGACCATCTGCTCCGACCAGGCTGTTAACATGCGCAACGCTATGCAGCCCATCATCGGTGCTCTCAAGGGCCATGCAGTAGGCGGCGGCCTTTCCCTGGCTTGCGCTTGCGACCTGCGCGTTTGCGGCGAATCCTTCAAGATGCAGGCAGGTTACCTGAACATCGGCCTTACCGGTACCGACATGTCCGGCTCTTACTACCTCCCCCGCATCGTGGGCTATGCTCGCGCTGCTGAGGCTCTGATGACTGCTCGCCGCATCGGCGCAGAAGAGCTGAAGGAATGGGGCTTCGCCAACAAGGTTGTTGCTGACGAAGATGTTGTAGAAGAGGCCGTAAAGATGGCAGAGGCTATGGTTAAGAACTCTGCTCCTCTGGGTCTTCGCCTTACCAAGGAATCCCTGCAGGTTTCCCTCGACAACTCTTTCGAGTCTCAGATCAAGATGGAGAACCGCAACCAGGTTCTGGCTTCTCAGACTGAGGACAACCGTCGTGGCGTTCGCAAGATGAATCCGAAACTGCGCGACGAGGTTAAGGCTCATCCCGAGAACTTCGCCTTCTCCAACATGTAAGTTTTCTTCCGAAGGTGTTGCTACAGGAACGGCACCGAACGAAAGATTGCTATACAGAGCGGCACCCAATTGGGTGCCGCTTTTTTGTTGGGGGGCATGGCGACGCCCACGGGAGCCACTGCGAAGCTGCTCACGATGCTATGCTGGGTCCGCGTTGTAGCGCAGATTGAGGTGCTGCAAAGGCTCGCCCTGACCAAATCACTGTGCCGAAGCTATTCCAAGAGTCCGGAAACAAAAAATCGGCTTAGATTGCAACTTTTTTGCGATTGGCAATTATTGCGAGCTTCCCAATTGCGGATTGAGGCGCAAAAATGCAGGTAATTTGCCGTGTGAAGGCTCCTTTTTCGCTTTGCGGGGACAGGGAAGAGTTCGCAATCGCAAAAAAGTTGCAGAGATGCCGAGATTTTTGTTTTCGCGATGGGCGGATTGTCCCAACAGGTAGATTTCACGATGGGTGGATTGCCCCAACGGATGGATATCGCAAGGGGGGGGGTCACCGCAACGGGGCAAATCGCGCAGACGTGCGTATTCTCGGCGGCAGCGCGGGCAGCAGCGTCTAGGGCCACTGATCGGACGAAGCGGCCCCCGGGCCTTGCCGGATCGGGTTGGGCGGCAGCCCGTGTGCAGAGGGGTTTGCCGCGGATTGGACGGAGCGGCGCCCTGGGCCTTGTTTCATCAGACGGAGCGGCGTCTCTGGGTCTTGAGGCAACAGGAGGAGGGGGCCGTGGGTCTGGCTCGCCTGAGGAGGGTGGAGTGCCGGTTCCGACGGCGGCAGCGAAGCTGGCTGCAGGGGCTCTTTAATGCAGAATCTTGTACGGGGCATTAGGGTTTTGGGCTTGCCTTGAGGCTCATTGGGCTTTCAGGTTTGCTTTTCCGCAAAGTGCGAGGCGGGAGTTTCGCGTTGGCCTTGCGCAGCGGGAGTTTCGCGTTGGTCTTGCGAGGAGGGAGGTGAAGAATTTCATGTTTTGGGCTGAACCTCCCGCAAGGCAAACTGAATCGGTTCAGACATGATTGAAAAAGGCAATAACCCCTGTTAACTAGATTGTTTTTGACAAACAATACATATTCTCAAAGACTATTTGACAAAAGTGCTTTCCAACGCTGAAATAGACAAATCTAGTCGTTTTTGGGGCAGAGAAGAGGACATCCTATGGCTCGGAGGTACGATAGCGAAGCGGTGCGTAATCGCGTGCTTTCGACGAGTGTTCGCCTGTTCTTGGAGCGGGGATATCGCGGCACCACCATGGCTGCCATTTTGAAAGAATCCGATGTGTCCTCGAGCTCGTTCCAAAATGTCTTCGGAAACAAAGACGGAGTGATGTACGAGCTGATGAAGCTCATGTTTTCGGGGCAGTTTTCGGCAGCGGATTCAGCCGCCGCGTTGCTGGGACCTAATGCTAGCCCGGCTTTTGTGTATGCGTTCGAGACGTCCATCCAGCTCACCATTGCCGAATTAAGTGAAATCATTCGCGATCTGTATTTGCAGGCGTATATCAGCGAACGTTCCCTGGAGTACATTCGCCGCAATACCGCGAAGCATCTTCAGAAAAGCTTCCAACAGTACAACCCTTCATTCGACGAAGAGGATTTCTACCAGATGGACATCGGAACATCGGGTTTGATGCTTGGCTTTATGCTGCGTCCCTGCAGCGACGATTTTCCTCTTGACGTGAAAATCGAGCGCTATCTGCAGATGAGCCTCTCTGCGCTGAATGTGCCGGCAGAAGAGCGTGCAGCCATCATTGAGGGCATAAAACAGCAAGATTTGCGCTCCATCGCAAAGGTTGCTGTGAAGCAGCTTTTCGATGTGATATCTGACACCTTTGATCTTGAGCTTCAAGCGCAAATATTCGGCGAGGAAGAGCGCGCCAAGGAAGAGTCCGCCGAATAACAGCCCGAAAGACGCAGGCTTATTGCCTTTCTGTGGGGCGGCAGAATCGCCACGCGGCGGTTTGCAGGCATCGGGTACCAATTACTTGCCACCCTACCGGATACCAATTACTTGCCATCCGGTAGGGTGGCAAAACCGGATGGGCCATCCGTATCGCTTGATTGTGCAATTGTTGCCCTCCCGTGGTGCGACGGAACCAGATTGACCTTTGTGCCATTAATAGCGCAGTTACCCCCCCTGCAGCGTGACGGGATAGACGTTTGCTGGTTGCCCTAGAATAATGAAAAGGAATGCGCCATACGTTGAGTCAGTTTGCATAACTGCTGGTACGATGGCGGCAAAAGTGATCTGCTGATCTTGGGGATAGGAGCTCGCATGGGTGTTTTCGCAGGTGATTCCAAAACGGCGAAGGTGGGTTTGCTGTGCGCGGCGTCTATCGGTGCTGTAGCCGCGGTTGCGACTGGGGCGTTGGCCGCTTCACGTATTAAGACGCTTTGCTCGCTGGAGAAGTTGTCCAGTTTTGCCGGTGCGTACAATCTGTATGAGAGCACGGTTGCGTATCGTTACGACCTTGACGCTATTATCAAGTCAGGGGTTGAAGACGACCAGGCCTATATCGACGCGGTGTGCAAACAGGTATTCCCTGGGATTCCCGTAAAGGTCGAGGCGCCGAAGTTCGCCTGCAGTGCGTTTTGCGCCGAAGCCCCAAGCAGCGTTTTGATGGGTCGCAACTACGATTTCAAAGATGATACCTCTGCGCTTTTAGTTCGCACGCATCCGAAGGACGGGTATGCGTCCATTTCTTTTTCGGCGCTGAACAATTTGGGCGCTAACATGCCCGAGGAAAGCCTGAAAAGTAAAGTTGCGGCGATGTTGGGGCCCTTCGCGAGTCTTGATGGCATCAACGAAAAGGGTGTATCCATTGCGGTGCTTACCCTTGATAGCCTACCTACCAGGCAAAACAGCGGCAAGCCGAAAATCAATACCTCACTGGCCATTCGTTTGGTGCTTGATAGGGCGGCAAGCACGCAGGAAGCGGTAGACTTGCTGGGCTCGTACGATATGGTTGCCATGGCTGGCCGCGACTACCATTTCTTCATCAACGATGCTTCTGGAGACAGCCGCGTTGTTGAGTACGACCCGCAAAATCCTGCGCGTCCTATGGTCGTTACGCATGCGCGTGAAATCACCAACTATTACGCGTGCTATGCCAACGAGGTTCTGCCGAATCAGAAGAACGGTGCTTTAGGGCATGGTAAAGAACGCGCGCTCGCCATTGCCGAGGTGCTTGATGGTGCGCAGCCGCAAACGAAGGAAGTTGCCTGGAAGGCGCTGCGCTGTTCTTCGCAGGAGCAAAACCCAGAAGACATCACCAGCAATACGCAATGGTCCATCGTGTATGACAACATCAACTGCACTGCCGATTTTGTCTTGCGGCGAAACTGGGGCGAAGTGTTCAGCTTTGTCGTGTAGCTGCTAAGGTGGCGTGCATTGGCGACGGACTCCGGCGAACGGGCATGCTTGGTTCGGTTAGCCCGTGCCCCAATTTGGCGAACCGGTTGTCCAGCTCTCTGCATCATACGAGGCTTGTTGATGTTGGTTGCCTCGCATCCTGATTCTGGCGCAAGACCAGCGCGCACCGTATCATAGAAAGCGAACGACGCGCCGCAACGGGAAGCGGCGAAAAGGAGGGTGCTATGCGAGTGGATTTGCAGGGTGGTTCGGTCGAGTTCAAGGCGAGGGAAAGCGTGCTTTCGAAGATCGAGGCTTCGCTTCAGCCAGGGTTTGAGCCGGTGCAGCCCAAATATGCGGCAACGGTAATGTTGGTGCGTGATTCGGCCCCGTTCCAGACGGAATACCGCATCGAAAGCGATCATTTTCCGCCCGATTTCCCAACCGGTCAGGAACTGGAAGTGTTTATGCTTCGTCGCGTAAAAACGATGGAGTTCGTTCCCGATGCCGTTGTTTTTCCTGGTGGCAGGGTCGATGATCGCGACTCGAACCCCAATCTCCCGTGGTGCGGCCCCGCTCCTGCCGAATGGGCTGAGCTCATGGGCTGCACCGAGGATGTGGCGCGACGCGTGGTTGTTGCCGCTGCGCGCGAGGTGTTCGAGGAGTGCGGCGTTTTGCTGGCGGGCCCTGACGAGTATTCGGTGGTACAGGACTTAAGCGACCCTTCCTGGCAGGAAGATCGCACTGCTCTGGAAAACCACGAGATTGCCTTTGCCGACATGCTCATCCTGCGTGGATTGGTTTTGCGCACCGACTTGCTGGGCCTTATCTCGAACTTCTGCACGCCTGAATTTGAAACGAAGCGATACGACACGTTTTTCTTTTCTGCCCTTATGCCAGAAGGCCAGGTGGCCGATGGCGAAACAAGCGAAGCGCAGATTGCCGACTGGGTAACTCCCGCGTACGCTATGCGTGCAGGTGACGCAGGCAATTGGCTGGTGCTGGCACCAACCGTTTACAACCTCACTTGCATCGCTTCGGCTCAAAACGCGAAAGAATTTGTCGAAACACGCCGCCGACTTACGCGCTTCATGTCGTATCCCATCAAGAAGGAAGACGGCACGTTAATGCTGCATTGTGACTTCCCGAAGCGCAAATAGGCAACGCGGCAAGGCGGGCGCGTTCTTGCCGGCTTGCGAGAAAAGGAGTTGAGCGGTGGGTTTCGTAGAGGATGAAACGCCCTGGTGCGGTGGGCATGTAAGCGCGCGCGTTCGGTGCGTGCGCGCGAACAACCCCAGCCCCATGACGTATGTGGGAACCAATTCGTGGATTGTGGCCGAGCCGGGTGCCAAGGAATGTGTGGTGATAGATCCCGCTCCTGCCGGTGAGCAGGTTCAGCACATCCTGGCGACATGCGGTGAGGCAGGGCTGCGCATCGGAGCCATTGTTGCCACGCACGACCACCCCGATCATATCGAGGGAATTCCCGAACTTGTTGCGGCAACGGGCGCTCCGGTGTACGCGCCGCGCACGAGCCGTATCAACCAGCTGCTGCAGAAGCACGGCTTCGCGAAGTGCGGCGGCGCGAAGCGTGCGTGCTCGGAGGGTGCCGAGGATGCAAGCGCGGTCGAAGTTGGGTCTGCAGGCGAATTGAATTCGGGGGGCTTGCCTCATTCTTGCGAGGAAAAAGCTGGCTGGAGTGCTGATGTCCAAGCTCTTCCGAAGGGCGCATTCCGCCCCTTTGAAGGAGCGCCGGAGTTTGAGGCGATCGCTCTTCCTGGCCATTCGGAAGATTCGGTGGGCTTGCTTCTTCCCGTAGAGCGGTCTCTGTTCACGGGGGATGTGTTGTTCCGCCATGGGCCCACGGTGGTATTTCATCCCGATGGGGTACTTGCCAGTTATTTTGCCAGCCTTGATACGCTTGAGCGGCTGGTTCGAGAAGGCAAGGTGCGGCATTTCTATCCTGGGCACGGGTATCCCATCGACGACCCACTGCCCATCATCGAAGCCACGCGAAAGCATCGCATCGACCGTCTTAACCAGGTGAAAGAAGCGCTGAAAGCGGGCACGCCCGCCGAGCCCGATGCGTTGTTCGACGCGGTGTATCAAGGTGTGAACCCTGCTTTGCGCATGCCTTCCATTCGAAGTATCCGCGCGCAGTTGAAGTTTCTGGGGATATAGGGACAGGCCCCATTTTCCACTTAGCCATAGCGCATAAAGAAAGGGCCTTGCTTGCGAATCCAATCGCAAGCAAGGCCCTGTTTGTTAGACGGGAAAATGGGATCTGCCCCTATATCCCCAGTTTACATCGTTATTCTGCGGCAGCCTCCTTCTTGCCGAAGATGGTCTTAGCGCCTTTAACAGCCAAGATAACAGCCAGTACGAAGAGCACAGCGGCAAGTGCTGCCTGAACGCCCGCGGCGAACGGATCGCCGGCACCAGCCATAAGCGCGGTGCACTTGGCCTGCAGCGTCATGACCAGCGAAGTGAGCGTAACAACTAGCATGAACACCATGGGGATGTAGAACATCTTGTTGTTGCGGCCTGCGTTGCCCAGCCATGCGCATACTGCCAGAAGGGCAAGAGCGGCAAGCAGCTGGTTGGCGGCACCGAACAGAGGCCAGATGATGGTGTAGCCGGTCATACCGAGGCCAACGCCCAGAACTACGGTAACGAGGGTTGCAACGTAGGGGTTGGTCAGAACCTTGCGAGCGCCGGTGGCTTCGTCCATGGACTTACCAGCGGGAACCCACAGCTCCTGGAACATGTAGCGGCCCAGGCGGGTTGCCGTGTCGAGTGAAGTGAGACAGAAGGCGGAAACAGCCAGGATCAGCAGGGTGTAGGCAATGCCCTCAATGTTTTCAAGGCCAGGGATGCAAGCCAGCATCTGGGAAAGGCCACCTGCGAAAACGGCGGTCGGGGATGCGTAGCCGCCTGCGCAGTACTTCGTCCAAACAAAACCAACGGCGCAGAGGGAGATGATTGCCAGAAGGCATTCGATCAGCATGCCGCCGTAAGCGATGGGGCGAGCGTTCTTTTCGTTATCCAGCTGCTTGGAAGTGGTGCCTGAGGCAACCAGGCTGTGGAAACCGGAGATAGCACCGCAAGCGATGGTGATGAACAGGGCGGGGAACAGGAAGCCGGATGCGGCAGCCTTATTTATCACAGCCTTGCCGGTAGCAGGGTCGATGATGGCGTTGCCGTTTGCGTCAACTGCAGCATTCGTTGCGTAGAAGTCGGTGAATGCGGGGATTTGCAGATTGGCAGCATCGCCGGTGATGGAAGCGCCCACAATGCCGATGAGCGAAAGGGCGATCATGCCGTACAGCAAGAACGAGCTCAGGAAGTCTCGGGGCTGAAGCAGAATCCAAACGGGGGCAACGGCAGCAACCATGATATATACGCCCAACAGGATCATCCATGTGGTGTAATCGAGCGAGATCAGGGGGAAGTTGTAGCCGACGGCAACCAGAACAACGATGATTGCGATGGCGATGATGATATTGGCGACGGTGGGGATCTCGCGGCCGCGGGTGGCAAGGCCGTATACGATTGCTACAACGATGAACAGCACAGAAATCATTGCAGTGCGCTGATTTGCAAGGTTGGAAGCCTCGGTTGCGTTTGCCAAGTTAACGGCGAAGGTGTTGGCAACGATAGAAGCGAAGGCGGCAACAACCAGGACCAGGGTCAGGTAAGCAAAGATGCAGAACAGCTTCTTCGCAGTATCATCGATGTTTTCGGCGATAACCGTTGCGATGGTCTGGCCCTTATGGCGCAAGGATGCGAACAGAGCGCCGAAGTCGTGCACAGCGCCGAAGAAGATGCCGCCAATCAGTACCCACAGCAGAACGGGAACCCAGCCAAATACGGCAGCCTGAATGGGGCCGTTGATGGGGCCAGCGCCAGCAATCGAGGAAAAGTGGTGGCCAAGCAAGATGTAGGGCTTGGTGGGCACGTAGTCTACGCCGTCGTGCATTTCTTGCGCGGGGGTAGGGCGACTGGGGTCAACACCCCACTGCTTTGCCAGCCATCCGCCGTACAGCACGTAGCCGATTACGAGGATGGCAAGGCCGCCCAGAAGGACGATCATTGCGTTCATCTCTGAACCTTTCTTGTTTTGGGACCTTACTTGATCAATGCCAAGTTGCTGGAAAGTACTTCTTTCAGCTGCTTTCCAGCGTTGTTGACAACCACGCTTTTGTCCGTAGGCAGAGAAAGGTCTACCACAGCTAGGCGGAGGTCGGTCCAACCGCGAAACCCGAAGCGGTATTCCTTGTGGAAGCGCGTTTTCTTTGCGAGTTTGCGCGCTGCTTCGGTTGTGCGGTTGGCGATGATCACGAGCGAAAGGGCAGAGGACATATGGTTCGGTCCGGCATCAACTTTGCGAAGGGCTTTTTCCTGCATGAAGGAAATCTCTTCAGCAAGCTGTGTTTCGTCGAGCTCGTCAACGCATTCGAAGAACATGAAATCGTGTGTGTTCACTTCCCAGAGCTTTGCGCGTTTTACCAGCACGTATTTTTCGCCGTAGGTGTGGTATTCCGCGAAGGCGGGGAAGATGCGACCTTCAAAAAGATAGTCTCTCCTGATGTCGTAAAAAGACTTGTGAGCTGCAAGGACGCGTTCCAACAGGTCTGTGCGCATGTCTTTTGCCGTCACAGCAAGCCTCCTTCCGCATCACGAGGGGCCATCAATTCTCCGAAAGAATCGATCTCCTCTACTTTTTCACAAGTGGGTTGATTCTAAAACTATTTATTTGTTGTGTAACAAATAAATTCGATATCAGTACCGCAACGGGAAAATGTTGGAGTGAACGGGTTCATTGGTGCTCTTGCAGCGCAGTTGGCCCTGCAGCCGGTATCGCCCGCAGCCGACGGCATTGCCTCGCGCCCGCGAAGGCCCGTGGCCGAATGCCTCCGCGCTCAACGGACGGCGCGCGCGAAGCTGACGGCTCTGTCCCAACGCAGTGCATACCTGCAGCAGCCTCGGTGCGTTTGGTGGGCGGACGGTGCGGCGGTGCGTATGCGCGCCCGAGTTGCAGCCGCACGCCCGCGTCCTAGTAGGTCCCGCGCCCGAGCCGTGACCACGCTCCGGCGGGTTGCGAGCCAGCAGCCGATGGCCCCCGCACCCCCCACAGTGGGCCGTACGTCAATGCACCGCTGCACCCAGCGGACGGCGCGCACCGATGCCTCTCCTGCGCCCCAGGTAGGCGGTGCGTATCAACGCCCCTCACCGCGCCCCAGGTAGGCCGCGCGCATCAATGCCCCGGCTCCTTCATCGCGGCGGCGCCCACCGCCGCAGCTGGGCACCGCCGCATCCCACGGATGGGCTCGGGCGGGGTACGGTGGGAACGAGCATGCTTCCCCTTGCGCAGCCGAAGGGTGGTTTTGCTGGCGATATGCTGCCGCGGTGCGTCATCGGGCAGTCGGGCATGGCAGCATATGCCCGCAAAGTGCATTCCCCGGAGGCCGGCGCATAGCAACGTGTGCTCGCAATGCGCTCTCGGCCGTTCGGCGACGGCAAGGTACCCGCGAAATGCATTCCCCGGTGTCTGGCGGCGGCAATATTCTGCCCCGATGTATCCCAAAAAAGGCCTCGGACGGGAAAAGGCCCCTTCGTGGCAATATATCGCCGCCGTGTATCCAAAAATGAGCTGGCTCTGGCAGGATATGCGTGCCATGCATCCGAAATGCCCCGCAAATCGCCGTTGGAGGATACACCACGTGAATATCTTGCCAGGAAGGGGCCCTTTTCGCTGCACAAGCTCCTCGAATCATGCACGGCGCGCAGATCTTGCCACGATTCAGCTTTCGCAAGGCCTTGCGCACGGAAGGCAAGAGGAGCTGGGTATCGCAAGTGCACTTCGTATTGCGGCCGACGGCCCCACCCCATGATCGTGCACGTCTGCGGCAACCGTGCACGATCATGGCAGCTGCCGCTCTGTGGCCGGTGGCGCAAACCCATGACAGTCAGTGCTGCGGCGAGCGAGCAGTGCAGCGGTGCGTATACACGTCCTGTCCTGCGGCATCCGCCCGCCCGAAGCAACCTTCGCCGCCGGCGCTTCTCGGCGGCCGCGCGCCCAATGACAGCCGCATGTCCCCATGGCGCATCCTGCTCCACAGCAGCTGCCCGCACTTCTTCGGTCGGCGGCGCCCCTCGGCGCAACACAAAAAACGGCCAGCGTTTGCTGGCCGGCCGTTTTTGCGAGGTTGTGAGCTGAGAGCGGATTATTCGGCGCGTTCTTTCAGACGACGATCAAGCTCGTCGGCCAGCTGGTGGCGCTTGACCTTGCCGGATTCCGTCATGGGAATAGCATCAATGAACTCGATGTGCTCGGGACGCAAGCGCTTGGCTACGCCGATGGAATCAAGGTACTCTGCGATGGAATCGAGCGTGGGCGTAACATCGCCGGTTTGTACGATGAAGGTGCAGATGCGCTCGCCTAAACGATCGTCGGGTAGGCCGATGGTGGCATGGGCGCCAACACCAGGGCAGCCATCCAGGTTGTTGTCCACTTCGTTTGCGGAGATGTTGATGCCGCCGCGAATGAGGATTTCCTTCTTGCGGCCGTTGATCTTTACACGGCCCTCTTCGTCCTGAATGCACAGGTCGCCCGAGAAGAACCAGCCGTCGTCATTCAGGTCTTTTGCGGTAGCCTCGGGATTCTTCAAGTAGCCGCTGAACATATGAGGTCCGCGGGAAATTTCTTCGCCCTGGGTGCCGTGAGGCACTTCGTTGCCGTGTTCGTCGACAACTTTGACCTCGATGCCCTCAAAGGCAACGCCCGACCAGTTGCCATTCCATTCCAGGCAATGCTCGGGGGGAACTGCCAGGTGGGGGCAGCTTTCGGTAGAGCCGTAGCATTCGCACAGCTTCAGGCCGTGCTCGTGCGCGCGCTGCACCATGGTGCCCGGTACGGGAGCGCCGCCGCAAATGTAGAGCTTCAACGTTTCGAACTTCAGGTCGTTTTCCTCGGCGCAGTTAAGCAGGTCGAAGATGAACGGAGTGGCGCCCATCGACCAGGTTACGCCTTCGTTGTTCATGATTTCGATTGCCTCGCGAGCGCGGAATTCTTGCTGCAGAACAACGCGACCGCCCAGAAGCAGCGGCGTGATAAGGCCATGGTTGAAGCCGGTGGCGTGGTTCAGCGGTGCAGGCATGAACATGACATCGTCCTGCGTAAGGTGCAGGCCACGGCTGAACGTGGTTTCGGAGAAAATAAGCGCATTATGGGAAATCAGAACCGCCTTCGGGCGACCAGTGGTGCCGGAAGTGGAAAGGATCAAGACCACATCGTCTGATTTGCTGCCAGGGTTTTCGCGGTAGGGCTCGTACGTTTCGCAGATTTGCTTCAACGTGATGGTGCCGTGCGATTCGACTGTTTTGTCGTGAACGCAAATAGCATCTTTGGAAAGCGTGGGAATGCGATCGACTGCGGAAAGAATCTGGTCTTCGAAGTTGGTCTTGTGATGGAAGGTGGGGCACATGAATGCCTTGCTTTCCACCAGATTCATGGAGTAGATCAAGTCTTCGTCGTTAAAAGTGACGGGAAGCGGATGGCTTACCGCGCCAACTTTCAAGCAGGCAACGTAGAGGATGCAGAATTCTGACCAAGGTGGCATCTGGTAGGAAACCACGTCGCCGTTTTTCACGCCAACTTCGTGGAGCCAAGCTGCCAGGCGCGATGCTTTGTCGTCGATTTCGGCGTAGGTGTAGCGTACGCCTAGGTTGTCGCTTACGTATTCACGATCAGGGAAAGCGGCAACCTGGGTATTCCAGATGTCGTTTAAGGTACGTTCGGTCCAGTACCCCTTCTCGTAATACTCTTTCTTGTTTTTTTCGTTGACCTTCAAGTCCGTAATCATGATTCCTCGCTTCATGAGGCAGACCCACGGATTTGTGGCTGCCTGGTTCCTTGGAACGAACCTCCCCCTGCAAGCGCGCGTGCAACCCATCGTAAATTCCTGCTTACGTGCGTATGCGCGCTTAACCCAAAGTATACCGCTAATCTTGAGGGGGTTGGGCGCTGCGCCTGGGTGCCTGAAATGGGCTTTAAGGTCTGTTTTGTCGCATATTTCACTCTGCGGAACACGAAACTGATGTTTTGTGGCATAAACTGTCGCGAATATGCGAAATGCAGTTCTGATGCCGCTGCATTTAGATGCTTTTGTTGGACAGAATTTGACTTTTAGCCACCAGATTTCCATACAATTAAAAACTAGTGAGCACTTTAGGGCTCATTTTTTGTCTTTTGGGCTCAGTTTTTGACAAAACGTAGGCATTTTCGACCCGATCCTTTCCTCTCATGCGCCGAACGATGGCAAGATTCGCGCGCTGTGCATGATTCGAGGGGCCTGTGCAGCGAAAGCGGCCCCTTCATGGCAAGATCTTCGCGCGGTGTATCCCCAAACGGCTGTTTGCAGGGCTTTTCGGATGCATGGCGCGCATATCCTGCCAAAGCCAGCCCGTTTTCGGATGCATGGCGCGCGAATCTTGCCACGAACTGGCGATTTTCCCGTCCGAGGCCACTTTCGGGATGCATGGCGCGCAAAACTTGCCACGGATTGACGCCCGGGAACGCACCGCGGCGGAATCTTGCCACGGCAAGGCGCCCGAGAACGCACCGCGCGAGAATATTGCCACTGCCAGTCAGGCCAAGAGCGCATTAGGGCGCAATCCCGCCACCGTCGGACGCTGGGGGGGGGACGCATTTCGCGAGCATTTCGCCATCGGCGAGCGCCCGAGAACGCATTTCGCGCATATCCTGCCATCGCCGGGCGCCTGGGAACGCATAGCGTCGATATCTTGCCATCGGCAGACATCCGAGAATGCGCAGTTTCGGCATACCTCCATTGCCGGTCGTTCGGTCGCGCAGCGCTCTCTACGCGAGGGAGTGGGTTCAGTCCCTTGGCTGTGCTGTGGGGTTCGGCGCGCAACGCTTTCTGTGCAAGGGAGTGGGCATTCCGCCTTCTCGGGGCTTAACTGCTGGGAACGATTTCGAGTCTGCGCTGTTTCGGTGGGCAACCATGAGCCCGCTTCGCGTTCTGCAAAGCTGTGCCGTATTATGTGCTGAAGCAAAAAGCGCTTTGACCTTTATATAAGGCCAGCAAATGTTGTGGAAGGGATGTCATGGGCGTTCGCAAGGCAATGGGAAATATGGCAAGCTCGCTGAGCACGTGGGGTTTGCGTCACCTGGCGCACAGGCCTGCCGCTAATATGCCTGGCAAGATTGCCTTGAAAATTGATCCACGTATTATCGCCGAGTCCATGGACAAGATTACCGAAGGCTCCATTGTTGTGGTGGGTACCAACGGCAAAACTACCATTACTAATATGATTGCCGATGCGTTGGAGCGCCAGGGCAAGAGCATCGCGTGCAATCGCACGGGAGCCAACCTTGCCTACGGCGTAGCTACCACGTTGCTGCAAACCAAGGGTACTGTGGAATGGGGCGTATTCGAATCAGACGAGTTGTGGCTGGCTCATACCTTGCCGCAGGTGCAGGCGGATTACGTTTTGCTGCTGAACCTCTTCCGCGATCAGCTGGATCGTTGTGGTGAAATCGATCGCGTGCAAGACGCCATCGCTACTGCCTTGGAGCAGTCTCCCAACACCACCCTGCTTTACAACGCCGACGATCCGCTGTGCACCATCATTGCGCAGCGCGTGTCCAACAAGTCTGTTGCGTTTGGCGTGGGCGAAGACATGCACCAGCGTCAAAACGTCGTGGCAGACGCTCAGATGTGTCAGCGCTGTTCGGCTATGTTTACTTACGGCTACCGACAATACGGTCAGCTTGGCACGTATTCGTGCCCGAACTGTGGATTCAGCCGCCCTGATTTGGATTTCGCCGCCAAGAGCGTAGTGTTCGGAGACGAAATCACGTTTTCGGTTGAAGAAACGGAAACGGGCAAAAGCGTCGATCTTCACGCGCAGCGCGCGGGGTCGTACATGGTGTACAACGTTATGGCTGCTTGGTTGGCCTCCCATTGCGCTGGCGTTTCCGACGCGGTGTTCCAGAAGGCGGTCGATCTGTTCGACCCGCAGAATGGACGCTTGCAGTCGCTTACCATCGAGGGGTGCCCTGTCCTTTTGAACCTGGCGAAGAACCCGACGGGCTTCAACCAGAACATGAAACTTATTACTCAGGCGCCGGGCAAGAAGGTTGCGGCGTTCTTCATTAACGACAACGAAGCTGATGGTCGCGACATTTCCTGGATATGGGACTGTGACTTTGAGGAGCTAGCCAGCCAGGAAGACGTCATGGTGTTCGCTGGCGGAATCCGCAAAAACGACCTGCAGCTGCGTCTGAAGTATGCGGGCATCGACGCCAGGATCGTTGATAGCGTCAACGAAGTGGTGGATGCTGCGCTGAAGCTGCCTTCCGAATGGAATATCTACGCTATCGCCAATTACACCTCGCTCCCCGCAGTGCGCTCCGCCCTGATGGCGCGTGCTGATAAGGCAGCACCTGCCAACCCGACATCGGGCGATGCCAAGCCAGAATGCAGTAAGAAGTGGGTTTCGGGCGCTTATGTGCACCAAGCTGAAGCTGCCAAGTTCGACGAGCAGCCTCTGCGCATCGTGCATCTGTTCCCCGATCTTCTTAATTTGTACGGCGATGGCGGCAACGTGCGTGTGCTTGCTCAGCGTTGCGCATGGCGCGGCATCCCTGTGCAGGTGGAAGCAGTTCACTACGGGGAATCGGTCGATCTTACTTCGGCCGATATCGTTTTCTTGGGCGGCGGCCCCGACCGCGAGCAGAAACTGGCATCCGAAGTGCTGCTGGGCATGCGCGAAGAATTGCGCACCTATGTAGAAGGCGATGGAGCGCTTCTGGCTATTTGCGGCGGCTACCAGATTCTGGGTAGTAATTGGCTTATGGGCGATGAGTCGGTGGAGGGCCTTTCTATCCTCGACCTGAAGACGGTTCGTGCTGGCGCTGGCTTCGATCGTCTTATCGAAAACATTGCGTTGGAGTCCGAGCTTTCTCCGCAGCCGGTGGTGGGATATGAAAACCATGCCGGTCGTACGAAGCTCGGCGTGTCCTTGAAGCCATTTGGCAAAGTAGTTTCCAATGTGGGCCACGGCAATGACGACGATTCGGGTTGCGATGGAACCCTGTATCGCAACTGCATCGGCACCTATCTGCATGGTCCGCTTCTGGGCAAGAACCCGGCTATTGCCGATCACCTTATTGCTGCGGCGATGGAGCGTCGTTTGGGCAGCAAAGTGGAGCTCGTTGCCCTTGAAGACGAAGCCGAGCTCGCTGCGAATGCGTATATGGCAAAGCGACTGGGTGTGCCTGGAGCATAAATAGCAGATTGTGATTTCACGCTATTTTTGCCAAGACCTTTACCTTTTAGGTTGCCTGGGGCGCCGTTCCTTTTCCGTGCCGTGTCCGAGCTGAAGCGCTTCACGTTTTGTTCACAAAAAACTCAACAAATAGTATATGTCTGTACTAATAATGCGTGAATTGCCTTGTTTTCATTCGCGCATACTGTGGTTTTCGCCGAATTAATTTGCATGGTATTAACGTTTCTTTCATCATTTATTGCATGTTTGCTTCGAATAACAAGCCATCAAAACGATCGGCTCGTGCTGAAAGGAAGGCGGCGCACGCTTCCTCCTCGCGCACGCCGCATCGCTCAGCGGGAAGTGCTTCTGACCCGTATGTTCGTACGTCTCGCGCGTCGCATGCTTCGCGTCGCCCTAGCGGCTCGAGCACAAATGCGTATGGAGCCAGCAACTATGGTTCCTCCACGCATGTTTCCCCTGTTCACACACAACAAAAGAGCAATTACCGTTCGGTCGGTGCTTATGGTTCGCCCACCAAGCGCGGCCCGTATACTCCTCGCAATGCACATGATCGCGAGATCCTTCGCGCTAAGCGCGAGCGCACGAAGAAGCGTCGCAAGCGCATTGCGCTCGGTGTGGTTGCCGTTTGCTTGACTTTGGTTCTTGGTGGCGTAGGCGCTGCCTGGGCTTACCTTAATAACCTCGACAAGGCGCTGAACAAAGACGTTGACGCAGACCTTCTGAACTCGCTTACGGTTACCGATTCGGCATCGGATCCGTTCTATATGCTGCTTATCGGCATCGATAAAGACGAGGGCCGTGAATCATCGGATGAATATGGTGGGTCGTATCGCACCGATTCTATGATTCTTGCGCGTATCGATCCCAAGGATAAGGAAGTTACCCTAGTGTCCATCCCTCGTGACACGCAGATTCAGCTTGGGACGCACGGCACTCAGAAGATCAACGCGGCTTATGCATTTGGTGGGCCTTCTGGCGCCATCAAAGCTGTTGAAGACTTGGCGGGTGTCTCTATCAGCCATTACGCGGAAATCGACCTTGATGGTTTTGCGGCGGTGGTTGATTCGCTTGGCGGTATCGACATTAACGTTCAATATGAGATTAACGACCCGAATTACATGGGATATCTCGCGGCTGGTCAGCAAACTTTGAACGGAGAGCAGGCGCTTATCTATTGCCGCAGCCGTCATGCTTACGATGCTATTGGCGATGGTGATGCTATTCGTTCCGCCAACCAGCGCACCATGATTTCGGCCATTATGAAGAAGCTTATGAGCTCCGATATCGGTACTCTTACCAATACGGTGAGCACCTTGGCCCAGTACATCACCACCGATTACTCTGTTGCGGACATTCTTGGTTTGGCGCAACGTATGTTCGGCATCGATATCGATAAGAATGTGTATTCCGCTGCGGTTCCTACAACCTCGTCATATGAAAATGATGTTTGGTACGAGAAGGTGAACACTTCCGAATGGAACAAAATGATGAGTCGCGTGAAGCAGGGCTTGTCTCCCACGGAAGGTGATGTGACGGATGAGACAACGGGAACTGTAATGGCATCGTCTGGTAGCGGTGGCTCCGGTTCGGGTGACTCTGGTTCAGGCGGTGCGTTAGGCTCTTCTCTTTCCGGCACAAAAATATCTGTGAAGAACGGAAATGGCACTCAGGGCTGCGCGAGCGATGCGGCTGCTAAGCTCACTCCTCAAGGAGCGGTGTGCGAAACCGGCAACGCAGACGACTCCAATTACGCTAAAACCTTGGTAATCTACGATGGCGACAACGCCGATAAAGCGAAAAAGGTTGCCGATTTGCTGGGATGCGGCACCGTGATGAAGAACGATGGGCGGTATACCTACACAGGGGACATTCTGGTGGTTGTCGGCCAAGACTGGAAATAAACTGCAAAAGGCGGCTTCGGCCGCCTTTCTGTTTCTTGGCTATGGTTATCTCCATGAAGCTTCTGGTCTCATTACTTTTTGTATAATTGCCCTTGCATGTTCCAAAGAAAAGGAAGCTATTTGAGTTCAGCAGGCAAAACCTATTCCGTTCCTTCGCGCGATAACAACATTAATTTCCTACGTTTTATTGCGGCAAGCCTGGTTATCTGGTTCCATATGGCTTCATTGCTGGCTATTCCCGAGCCCTACATAATGGGGCAGGGCTTGGGCCCTATTGCGGTGAACATTTTCTTCGTGCTCAGCGGATACCTTATCGCGAAAAGCTGGACCCGCTCTTCAAGCTTCGGTAGCTATCTTATTCGCCGTATTGCTCGTATTTTTCCTGGTCTTGCGGTAGTGATCTTGCTAAGCGTTTTCGTTATGGGGCCGATTGTCACGAGCCTCCCGCTGGGCGATTACTTTGCCGACGCGGGGACGTGGAAGTATCTTTCTTTGATTGTGCTAGCTCCTATCAGCAATGTTTTGCCGGGAGTTTTCGACGCGAACCCTCTTCCGTATGCTGTAAACGGGTCACTTTGGACTCTGCGCTATGAGTTTTTGGCATATTTGCTTACGCCATTGCTTTATGCGGCAACAAAGAAGCTATGCGGTGGTAGAAAGCTGGTATTTGCCGTTGTTCTTGCGGTTCTGGTTCTAGTGCATTTTCTTTCTTATTCGGGTTTGTACCCGCTTCCCAAGGTGCTCGACAACCTTTTTAGGCTTTTCGCCTATTACATGGCAGGTGTGGCAGTTTTGGAGCTTGGCCTCGATAAGTATTGCGACAGCCAGTTTGCGGTTGTGGCTCTGCTCGTGATAATCGTTTTCCGTGATCAGGTGGGTATCTTTTCCTCGCTGATCATGTTCGTATGTGTATGCACATTCACTTTAGGTTTTTCGCTTACTAGCAATCCTCGTTTCGCTCCGTGCTTCAAGAAAAATGATTATTCGTACGGTATCTACATCTATGCATTCCCCATTCAGCAATGCGTGGTTTGGCTTGGCGGTGCATCGTTGCCATGTGCGTATCTTTCCTGTTCAGTTATCTCGTTTGGCATAACGCTGCTTTTTGCGATTGCCTCGTGGTTTCTTGTGGAAAAGCCCGCCATGGATGCAGGGCGTAAGCTGGCAAAGAAATGGACTTCGAGAAAGAGCAATTAGGGGAATGGGTATCCCCTCTTTTCCTTTGGGGGAAGTGGCAAGAAATGCTTCGCGCTTTCCTCGAGGCTTAGAGCAAGAATGCGAAGCATCCCTTTGTGGAGTGCCTTCGGCATTGAAGCAAGGGATTCAAAGGGGATGGGTTTTTATCCAGCTGGAGCGTTCGGAAACGAGCCGTATTTAGCGCAGGCCATGATGGGCATCGACGTTGACAACAACGTATATTCGGCTCAAGTCCCCACCACTTCAGTGTATGAAAACGATATTTGGTACGAAAAAGTGAATACCCAAGAGTGGCAGAAGATGATGAGTCGCGTGAAGCAGGGGCTTTCACCTACGGAGGAAACCGTTGTTGACTCTGCGACTGGCACGGTAATGTCTTCGGCGGGAACAGGTGGCAGCGGTTCTGGCGATAGCGGCTCCAAGAATTCGAGCTCTTCCTCTTCGCTTTCTGGTGTGAAGATTGCTGTAAAGAACGGCAGTGGCATTCAGGGTTGTGCGAACGAAGCGGCATCGAAACTCACCCCGCAGGGCGCCGTTTGCGAAACGGGCAACGCCGACGATTACAACTACAAGAAGACGATCGTTGTATACAACGGCACCGACTCCAGCCAAGCGCAGAAGATCGCCGACTTGCTGGGCGTTGGCACTGTTAAGAAGAATGACGGCACCTATTCCTTCACGGGCGACTATTTGGTAGTGGTTGGCTAGGACTGGAAATAGGATTCTTCTAGCAAGTCGGACATAAGTTCACTTGGTTTTTCTGTGCGCTGGGATTCGGGTAAAAGTTATCCTGGTGCTCTGAGCGCAAGCTTGCGTAAGTTGGGAGCCTGTGGCTTCTTGACACTATGAGGTTTTTCTAGCGCGCAATGCGAGATTGATTCGCATTGCGCGCTTTTCTTTTTTTGGAGGACAAACCTTTGATCGCAGGTGAAAAGTGTGCCCGATTTAAGCCTGGATCTGCAGGCGTGCTACGAATACGAGTCATTTAAAAAAGCGGATGGGATTGAGGCGCTGGTGATGGGTTGCCCTATACCCCCCTATTTCGCGGTATCGACTTCCTTGCTGTTGTCGGGAGCCTATCTTTTGCGGGATTCGCTCTGCTACGGCAGATCCGCCGTTATCAAAACAAAAATCCAGGTACTTTTGCAACTTTTTTGCGATTAGCAGCTCTCTTTCGCCCCATGCAAAGCAAGAATCGGATGTTTCATGGCAGATCACCTGCGCTTTTGCGCCATGATCCGTGATTCGACAGCTCGGAACAATTGCCAATCGCAAAAAAGTTGCAGCCAGGATTGATTTTTTGTTCTTGGGCTCCCGGGATGGCTTTCGAGACTGCGCTATAGGCGGGATGAACATTGATGTGACGCTATGGGCAAAATGGCATGGGTGCGGCGCTGGGCGAAGTGAACTCGGGTGTAGCGCTGGGTGGGCGTTGGGATGGGTCTATGGGGCAGCAACATGGAACGACGCGGCGCCGCAAGTTGACATCTGGAATAGCGCTATGTTCGAATTTGCTCGATCCGCATGCTTGCCCATATCCCGCACTTTTAGAAGAGTGTGTGACTTTCAGCGCGGCCTGCGGCAGCCCATTGCTTCGCGAATCCCGCTCGTTGCCTCGATCTGCCCATTGCGAGTGATAAGCACGGCTTCGAGGTTGGGATGCCCTTCTGCGTAGTTTTTTGCCCAATAACTTCCCATGATCAAAAGTGCTGTTGAGAAGCCGTCGCCGTCTATCGACCGCTTCGATACAACCGTTGCGCTTGCAAGGTCGCTGTTCGAGGGGCGCCCGGTGCGTGGGTCGACAATATGATGGTGGATGTTTCCATGTTCATCGGTAAAGCACCGCTCATAGATGCTACTGGTAACTATGGAGCAGTCGCTCAGTTCAAGGATGCAAGCGGGCTCTTCGTTGGGCGGCGTGCGGTTTCCGAGTGCTCGAAGGTCGGTCCCGTGGGGACTGCGCGCTATGGCGGCGGCACGTTCTTCTGCGGCTTTTCTTTGCGAGGCATGTTTTGGGGACCGAATGCCAATGCGCCAGTACCGCTGTGGGGTTTCGGCTAAGAAGGCGCTCCCTTTTACCACGATATTTCCTCCAAGGTTGATGAGGGCATCATGGATGCTGCAATCTTCCAGGAATTCGCTAACGCGATCGGCGACGTATCCTTTTGCGATGCCTCCCAGGGTAACCTTGCTTTCTGCAATAGGGAGCTGGGCGTGGTCTTCCATAATGCGGAGGTGTCCAGTTTTTGCAATTTCAAGGGCATGTGCAATTTCGGCGGGCTTGGGAACTTGGGCTTTACGGAAGTTCCAGAGCTCTGCAACGGGAGCCATGGAAACATCGAACAGCCCCGCGGTTTCCTCGCAGTAGTGTCTGGAAAGCTGCAGAATCTTCGCGGTTTCGGCATCGATGGGCACGGCTTTTCCTTGTGCGTGATTCAAACGCCAGATATCGCTTCCTTTTTGGGCGTGGCTCCAGAGCTTTTCGTATCGGTAGCAGAGACCCACCGCATTATCGAGAATCTTTTCCAGCAATTGCCCAGATGAGAGCTGCGCTCCATCGGTTACGATCGCTGCCTTTATGCAGCAGTTCGTGTTGAAGGCGAAGAAGCTTCTGCTCCTTATCTCGAGCTCGGCGTTTTCGCTCGTGGCTGTTTCGAGGGGGCATGTTCCCGACTGAGCGTTTCTTATGTTCACGGGTCCTTCTTCGCGATAGGGCGGGGAGGCGCTGAAGCCTATAGATGGCCGAAAGCCGCATCCCCGATAATATGTCTGCAGCTAAATTGTTACCTATGGTAAACTCCCGCATGTGAATTAGTCACGGCTAACTTTAAATGTGCAGAAATAAGTTCGGAAAGGGAGAATATGAAAGATTCTCAGTCACTTCGTACACCCGCTGCCTCTGCGGCGAAGGTAGGCATGGCGGCTGCCTTGGCTGCTGGCATGGCCATGGCCACTCCGACTGCCGCATTTGCGGCAGGGGAAGATCAGGACGTGAGCGTCGCCTCTGAAAACGCAAGCGATAGCTACTACTACATCGGCGACAGCTCCTACGGGCTGAGTACCTATCTTTCCGAAGCTGTTGCCCAAGGGTCCACCAAAATACACGTGGGAACCAGCTTTACCGACAAGGGCACGGTAACCATTCCTTCGTCTATCACTGAGCTTTCGGGGTATTCCGAAGGTTGGTTCAGCTCTGGCCCGAAAACGGTTGATTTCGGCTATTCCTATAAAATGACAGTCGTGTTCCCTTCCGGTTCGGACATCGCGGTTGATCGTATCAATTTCTGCAAGCGCAATAGCTCAGACGCTGAAGGTGCCTATGTCGAGGTGCAGAAGGGCGCTGTGGTTCATTTTTCGAATTGCTCGTTTTCCAATACGCCTGTTGTGAACGGTACGGCGGTGTTCGAAAACTGCACCTTTGCGACGGGGCAGATCGAAAACAATGGCTCCGTAACGTATACCGGCAGCACGAAAGAGCCCGAGAACATTGGCGAGCCTGCCGAATCCTACCAAGGCCTTGCATTCAGCTTCGCATCGGGAAAGGAATTCTCTGCTGTCGTTCAGGGCAGCCAGGTCAGCCAAACGCTGCCTTTTGAGTTGAAGGGAACGAAAGCTGCCGACGCCAAAGTTGCCGCCAAGGTTCTTGGTCGGGATGGTGCGGAGGTTGAAGGCTTGAGCGCTTCTGTTTCGGACGGGAAAGTCTCTCTGGCTGGAACGGCACCTACCGCTGGTTCGTATTCCGTTGCGGTTTCCGCTTCCGCAGCCAAGGAGGACGGCTCGACAGATTCGACAAGCGAAACGTTGAACTTTGTGGTGCAGGAGCAGATCCAGGTTAGGCTTTCGGGCGATCTTCAGTGCTTCGTTGTGAACGGCACGTCTGCTCAGAGCAGCGAATACGAGGTGATGGCAACCTCGACAGGCGGTGGCGGATCATCGAGCACGAGCCAGTCGAATCGTCTGAAGCCCGAGGTTAAAGAGGGAACTGGCGAATGGGAGGACTGGAACACCTTTGCAACCAGGAATTCTGATGCTGAAATCAGCTTTTCTATCAGCCCTGAAGGAAGCGGCATGGAGGTAAGCTCTGTTGCCTACGACACCGTCTACGTTACGGGAACGCCGCAGACGCCAGGCACCTATCACATAACGGCAACGGTAACTTCTGGCGCGCGTAACCAACAAAGTAGTTCGGTGGAAATGCGCATCTACGCAGACGATCAAACCCTTCAGCAGCGGATGGACGCACTTTCTGAAGGAACCAGCTCATGGGATATGGAGCCATACGAGATCTCTGAGACGGGAAATGCGGTTGTACCGGTTGGCCTGCACGACATTTACGGCTCGCACGAATCGGGCGTGTACGGCATTATCGGCAAAGGCGAAAATGGCAATTTCGGTGCCGAAACACTCACTATTCCCGCAGGTGCAGATGTCACCCTTCACAACATGAAGATCTATTCGAGCGTGAAGATCGTCGTGGAAAAGGGCGGCAAGCTGACCCTCGACGATTCGGTTGCCTATGGCGCTGTGGAAGTAAACGGGGGTACTTTGAGCGCCAAAAACAGCTCTTCATTCGTTAACCAGATCACGCTGAATGATGGATCTGCCCTCGAAGATGCCGAAATCAGATCTCATGCTAACTACCTTACCGACGGAAACTACAAGGTCGAAGCACCGACGGCTCCCGTGCAAACGAATGGTACGGTGACGGTTAAGGGCACGTGCTCCATTGAAGGTGAAGGCATCGTGTCTAGCAAAGATGCCCAAACCGGCATGATCGTCAATGGGGGCAAGTTGGTTATCGATCAGGGTGCCACGTTGAAAGCGACCGGCGGCAGCGTTGACCTTGACAACGGAAACGGCGGTGCGGGCATCATGCTTAACAGTGGCTCTATTATCGGCGACGGTCAGCTTGAGGCACAGGGTGGCTCTGTCGGCATGGGCGGAGGAAACGGTGGCGCAGGTATTGCCGGTGAAGGCATAGTTGCAGTTTCCACGCTGAAGGCAACTGGCGGAAATACGGTTGGCGAAAACGACGCGGCCATGGGCGCCCCGGGCAATGCGGGTAACGGCATCGATCCGAAAGTCCTGGTTTCAAAGGCTACTCGGGTCGAGTCAAAGGGCGGAACGGGAGTGAACCCAGGAAGCGGTGAGTACAGCGTTTACGAAGAAAATGCTGGCGGCGGATCGGGTTCTGATGGCGATAAGGGGCCTGATTCCGGCAACGGTTCTGGCTCCGGCGATAGCTCGGGTGACGGATCTGATGCCGGTAATGACTCTAGCGCCGATACGGGCAACGGATCGGGCGATGCAGGCAACGGCGGCGATGCTAACGCTTCCGATGACGCTTCTGGCGCCGATGCAGGCAGCAAAGGCGAAGAATCCAACGACGATTCCTCGCAGGCTGCCAGCCTACCCGCAACGGGCGATGCAGCTCCCCTTGGGGCGGCTGCTGCGCTTGCCGTAATGGCGGCGAGTGGGGCGGCGGTTGCACGCAGGAAGTTCGACAGATAGTTTCGGGAAGCATCTCCCCATACGATGCGACTGACAGGGAAGGCGCCGAGAGGGCGTCTTCCCTTTGTCGCGCTCAGGGCGATTCTCTTCACCGAAAGTAGCCGCTTCGTTTCGGGTGGCACGTCGTTCATTGGAGCGTGCTATCCTTTCCTGCGATAAACAAGTTTCCGTGAAAGGTGGTTTTCTTGGAACGCAAGAACGCATGGGAAGGCTACAACGCCGACCAGCTTGAAGAGCTTGACGGTTTGGCTTCCCGCTATATCGACTACATCTCTAACAACAAAACTGAGCGCCGTTGCTTTGCGGCCGCCGTTAAGCAGGCAGAAGCTGCGGGCTATGAATCGCTTGAGAACGTGGTTCGCGAGGGCCGCACGCTCGAAGCGGGCAGCAAAGTATGGGCTGGCGTGCATGGCAAGTCGCTCATTTTGGCTCACATCGGTACCGAGCCGCTTGAAGCGGGCCTGAACATCCTGGGTGCCCATATCGACAGCCCCCGCCTGGACTTGAAGCAGAACCCGGTTTACGAGAACAACGGCTTCGCCTTCCTGGATACGCATTACTACGGCGGCATCAAGCACTACCAGTGGGTAACGCTGCCGTTGGCGCTTCACGGTGTGGTGGCGAAAACCGACGGCACCGTGGTTGACGTGAATGTGGGCGACGATGCCGGCGACCCCGTATTCTGCGTAACTGATCTTCTGCCCCATTTGGGCAACCAGCAGATGGCCAAGAAGGGCAGCGAAGTGGTCGAAGGCGAAAACCTCGATGTGCTTATCGGCAATCGTCCCCTGAAGGTCGAGCCTGCCGACGACGCCTCCGACGAGGAAAAAGAAGCCGCAAAGGAGCCGGTAAAGGCTTTCGCCCTTAAGCTGCTGGAAGAAAAGTACGGCATTACCGAAGAAGACTTCCTTTCCGCCGAAATAGAGGTAGTGCCTGCAGGCCGCGCCCGCGAATTGGGCTTCGACCGCAGCATGGTTATCGGCTACGGCCAGGATGACCGCGTGTGCGCCTACACTTCGCTCGAGGCTCAGCTGGCAATCGAAACGCCGAAGAAAACCGCCGTTACGGTGCTGGTTGACAAGGAAGAAATCGGCAGCGTTGGCGCAACAGGCATGGGCTCTCTGTTCTTCGAGAACACCATCGCAGAAATTGCTGCACGTACTGGGTTGGAAAGCCCCTTGGCGCTGCGCCGCGTTTTGGCCGCATCGCGCATGCTTTCCTCCGACGTGTCCGCTGGCTTTGACCCTGCGTATGCTTCGGTATTTGAAACGAAGAATGCTGCATACCTTGGTAAGGGCCTGGTGTTCAACAAGTACACGGGAGCGCGCGGAAAAAGCGGCTCCAACGATGCGCGTGCCGAATACGTGGCATACGTACGCCGCGTGATGGACGACGCCGAGGTTTCCTTCCAGACCGCCGAACTTGGCAAGGTTGACGCGGGCGGCGGCGGAACCATCGCCTACATTCCCGCAAGGTACGGCATGGACGTCATCGATTCCGGCGTTGCCGTGCTTTCGATGCACGCTCCGTGGGAAGTTACCTCCAAGGCCGATATCTTCGAGGCGTATCGCGGATATCGCGCCTTCCTCGAGGCCTAGAGCAAGAATGTGAGGCATCCCTTTGCGGAGTGCCTTCGGCATTGAAACAAGGGATTCAAAGGGGCTGGGTTTTTATCCAGCTGGAGCGCTCGAAAATGAGCCGTAAAACCTAAGATTTTCAGCATTTACGTGTGCACCAAGTGACAAAAAGGAGCCTCGCTCCTTTTTGTCACTTTTTTGTCGCGCACGTGTCTATAATGAATTAACCTCGCGGAAACCCTCCGGGCACGAAAGGGAACCGGCAAGGAGCGGGGGATCGGGAAATGAGACTCAATTCAAGGAGCGCTACATGGCACATTATTTCGACGAACCCTCTCGTACTTTCAATGAGTACCTGCTTGTACCGGGTTACTCTTCTTCGGAGTGCATCCCCGAAAAGGTTGACCTTTCCACTCCGCTTGTACGATACAAGAAGGGTGAAGAGCCTGCTCTGAAGCTTTCTATCCCCATGGTTTCCGCAATCATGCAGGCCGTTTCCGACGATGGCATGGCTGTAGCTTTGGCTCAGCAGGGCGGCGTTTCTTTCATCTACGGTTCTCAGTCCATCGAAGACCAGGCCGCAATGGTTCGCCGCGTAAAGGACCACAAGGCCGGTTTCGTACGTAGCGATTCCAACCTTACCCCCAACGCAACGCTTCGCGATGTTGTTGCGCTGAAGGAAAAGAGCGGCCATACCACCATGCCCGTTACCGAAAACGGTCAGGGCCAGGGCAAGCTGCTGGGCATTGTTACCGGCCGCGACTATCGCCTTTCCCGCATGGATCTCGACACGCCCGTATCTGAGTTCATGACCCCCCGTGAAAAGCTCATCGTTGGCACCGCAAGCACCACGCTGAAGGAAGCCAACGACATTATTTGGGACAACAAGCTGAACTCGCTGCCCATCGTTGACGACAGCGACAACCTTATGTACATGGTATTCCGCAAGGACTACGAGCAGCACAAGTCCAATCCGCACGAACTGCTCGACGCTCACAAGCGTTACATCGTTGGTGCTGGTATCAACACGCGTGATTTCGCAGAGCGCGTTCCTGCTCTGATTGAAGCTGGCGCAGATGTTCTGTGCATCGACTCTTCTGAAGGTTTCTCCGAGTGGCAGTCCCGCACCATTGCATGGATTCGCGCTCACTACGGCGATTCCGTAAAGGTTGGCGCTGGTAACGTAGTAGACACTGAGGGCTTCCGTTTCCTGGCTGAAGCTGGCGCTGACTTCATCAAGGTTGGCATCGGCGGCGGTTCCATCTGCATTACGCGTGAAACCAAGGGCATCGGCCGTGGCCAGGCAACCGCGCTTATCGAGGTTGCAAAGGCTCGTGACGAATACTTCCGCGAAACGGGTGTGTATGTTCCCGTTTGCTCCGATGGCGGTACGGTATACGATCATCACATCACCCTGGCACTTGCCATGGGTGCCGACTTCATCATGCTGGGTCGCTACTTCGCTCGTTTTGACGAGGCTCCCAACAACAAGGTTGTGGTAAACGGCCAGCACATGAAGGAATACTGGGGCGAAGGTTCCAGCCGTGCACGCAACTGGCAGCGCTATGACCTGGGCGGCAGCAAGAAGGGCATGACTTTCGAAGAGGGTGTAGATTCCTACGTTCCCTACGCTGGCCCCTTGAAGGACAACGTGGACCTTACGCTTTCCAAGGTTCGTTCCACTATGTGCAACTGTGGCGCGCTCACCATTCCCGAGCTGCAGGACAAGGCAAAGCTTACGGTTATCAGCTCCACTTCCATTGTCGAGGGTGGCGCGCACGATGTTCTGCTGAAGGACAAGACTCCTTTCGTTAGCAACACGCGCTAGAGTTTATACGGCGCAAACGAAAACGTTTCGTTTGGCCTATCATTTACGGCTCTTCATAAAATCTCCCCGTTTCGCTCTGTGCGAATAGGGGAGATTTTTTATATTTGAACTGGCATAACGGTGTTCACAGGTAAAACGTGTTCCAATCCGAGAAAGCGGACGATTAGGCCAAAACTGACGGGTACGCTAAACTTCTTGCTATGGCTACACGAGTACATAAAGCGCTTACCGCGGTTCCCGTTAGCTTGGCATTGGCTCTTTCTATGGCCTTGCCGGCAACTGGCGCTGTGCGCGAAGCGCACGCAGACGAGCTTTCCGACGCCCAGGCAGTACTGTCCCAGGCTTCGGCTGAGCTTGATTCCCTTAATAAAGAATACGATGCCCTGCAGGCACAGTTGAGTGGTCTTGATTCTCAAATCAACGAAACCACCCAGAAGGTGCAGGACGCTCAGCAGAAGATGCTCGATGGTCGCGAAACACTTTCCGACAGCATTCTTTCCCAGTACAAGGGAGACGGTTCCCTTTCGCTGGTGAACATCGTCCTTTCTTCGGAAGATATCTCAGAGTTCACGAAGAACCTGACATACTACTCTTCCATTCAAGAAGACCAGGCGCAGAAGGTTGCCGAACAAGAGCAGCTGCGCGATACGTTTTCTTCGGCTCTCGGCGAGCTAGACACCCAGCGCGACGAGCAGCAGAAGCTGATCGGCGAGGCTGAGCAGAAGAAGAGCCAGGCTGAAAAGGTGGTGTCTGACGCTTCCGCTAAGGTTTCCTCCATCAAGGAAGAACAGGCCCAGGCTCAGCTGGCGGCCCTGCAAGCACAGGCAGCGGAAATGCAGAAGAAAGAAGAGGCCAAGCAGCAAGCTGCCTCGAATGCATCGCAGCCCAATTCCAATTGGAATACCAATACCGACCGCAACCCGTCGGCTAATACCAATTCTTCCAGCAACAGCAACAATTCCCCGAATTCCAATTCCGGTAGCGTAAGCGCTGGTTGGAAGACGGGCGTTGCTTCTGCTTATGGCGGCAGCAGCGACGCAAGCACCCCGAATCCGGGAACCACAGCAACGGGTGCAATTTGCAACGATTCCTCCATGGGCGTTGCTGTTCCCATGTCTTGGCCGAATTACCGCTCATACCTTGGGCGTGCTGTCGAAATCAAATATGGCGGTAAGACGGTAATCGCTACCGTCAACGACTGCGGTTACATGGGCGGCGGCTCGCGCGCGCTCGACCTGCAGCCGGGTGTCTTCAAGGCTTTCGGGTTCAGCACCTGCCAAGCCTGGGGCGTCCGCACCGTTAGCTACCGCTTCCTATAAGTGGGAAGAATATAGGGCGCATCATTTTTCCGCTTGTGCCATAGAGCAAAAACAGGGCCTCGTTTGCGAATTTTGAACTATTTCCCAGTTCATCCATCGCGAACGAGGCCCTTTTCGTTGGGGAAATGAGGAGAGGTGCCAGATTCCCGTCTGGCGAGCCGGGTTTCGTTTGCAAAGCTGTTTGTGCGCGAGGCTTTGGCGCTAGTTGCTACAGCGCAAAGCGGAAATCCGGTACCTATTCCCATCTTCCCAGCAACCGCTTAGAGGAAATTGTGCGCGGAAACACAGGCGCAACGCCAACACGATATAATGTCAAATCGTATGTATATTCAGTGCTCGAAGGTTCGTTTTCTTGAATCAACGGGTTCTGCGCGCATGAAGTATCGGAAAAGGATTATGCCTCATGAAAGAATACAATCCTCACGAGATTGAGCCTCGTTGGCAAAAGGTGTGGGCCGAAACGGGCGCACATAAGGCAACGGAGGATGCCAGCAAGCCGAAGCGCTATGTGCTCGAGATGTTCCCGTACCCTTCGGGCGACATTCACATGGGCCATGTTCGCAATTACACTATCGGCGACGTAACAGCTCGCTATTACGCTATGCGCGGTTACGACGTGCTGCATCCAATGGGCTGGGATGCGTTTGGTCTGCCTGCAGAAAACGCAGCCATCAAGCACAATTCCCATCCTGCTAAGTGGACGTACGCTAACATCGAAACGCAGAAGGCCAGTTTCAAGCGCATGGGCTTTTCCTATGACTGGGATCGCACCGTTGTTGCCTGCGACCCTGAGTACTATCGCTGGGGTCAGTGGATCTTCCTGCAGATGTACAAGCGCGGTTTGGTAGAACGCCGCAATAGCCCTGTCAACTGGTGCCCCAACTGCAAAACGGTTTTGGCAAACGAGCAGGTAACCGAAGGTGAATGCTGGCGCTGCCATGGTGCCGTTGAAAAGCGCGATCTTACCCAGTGGTACTACAAAATCACCGATTACGCCCAGGAGCTGCTGGACGATCTTGACCAGCTGGAAGGCTGGCCTGAACCTGTTAAGCAGATGCAGGCAAACTGGATCGGTCGCTCTGAAGGTGCCGAAGTTGATTTCGAGCTGATTCCTGCCGAAGGCAAGGACGACGGCCAGACCATCACAGTATTCACCACGCGCCCCGACACCCTGTTCGGCTGCAGCTTCTTCTTGCTGGCTCCCGAAAGCCCGCTGGTGCACGACCTGGTATGCGGTACCGAATACGAAGCCGAGGTCATGGCCCTGGTCGAGGGCGCTGCCAAAGTAAGCGCTGTGGAGCGCGCCCAGGGCGACCGCGAAAAGCATGGTGCCTTCACCGGCCGCTACGTTATCAATCCCGTTAATGGCGAAAAGGTTCCCGTATGGGTTGCTGACTACATCGTTGCCGATTACGGCACCGGTGCCGTAATGGCGGTTCCCTGCGGCGACCAGCGCGACTTCGAGTTTGCTCGCAAGTACGACTTGCCCATCATCCCCATTATCTTGGGCGAAGATGATCCTCTGTATCCCGAGCTCAACGGCGTGCAGGAACGCAAGGTTACCACCGTCGATTGGGAAAAATCCTACGAGGCCGAAGGTGTGCTGGTTCAGTCCGGCAAGTACACCGGCATGGTGGGCGGCAAGCATTCTCCTGCTGTCGACGCTATCATCGGTGACCTGGAGGCTCAAGGTAAGGGCAAGAACTCGGTTCAGTTCCGTTTGCGCGACTGGCTCATTTCCCGTCAGCGCTATTGGGGTAATCCTATTCCGATTGTTTACTGTGATGACTGCGGCATCGTGCCCGTTCCCGAGGACCAGTTGCCTGTTACGCTGCCCAAGGATATCGATTTGGCTGCTGGCGAAACGCTTGCAACGCATGAGCAGTTCGCTCAGTGCACCTGCCCGAAGTGCGGCAAGCCTGCGCGTCGCGAAACCGACACCATGGACACCTTCACGTGCTCCAGCTGGTACTACATGCGCTATACCGACCCGCACAACACCGAGCTGCCTTTCTCTCCCGACCGCGTAAACCGCTGGATGCCAGTCGACCAGTATATTGGCGGTATTGAGCACGCTATCCTGCATCTGCTGTATAGCCGCTTCTTCACGAAGGTACTGCGTGATATGGGTATGCTTAACTTCGACGAGCCCTTCACGAACCTATTGTGCCAGGGCATGGTTCTCGATGAAAACGGCGAGGTAATGTCGAAGTCGAAGGGCAACGTTATTAGCCCCGAAGACATGATCGCCGGATACGGCGCCGACGCAGTACGTGCTTACATTCTGTTCATGGCTCCGCCTGACAAGGAACTGCAGTGGAATGAAGACGGCCTGGCTGGCATGTATAAGTTCCTGAATCGTGCTTGGCGTATGGTGAACGATCTTGCAGGGAAGGCCGGCGAGGAAACCTCCTTCCAGGCTGGCGCAAAGGCGGAAGAGGCAAAGAAGGCTCATGACGAGCTTCTGCGCGAGCGCCATCGTGTGGTTGGCAAGGTTATCGACGACTTCGGCCGTAACAATTTCAACACGGCTATTGCTGCCATCATGGAATTGGTGAACGCTACAGGTGATTACCTGCGCAAGAACTCTGCTGAGGATCGTGCCGCCAATGCCGAGCTTGCTGCCTTCGACAAGGAAATTGCCGAGGTTATTGTGAAGCTGCTGGCTCCGATGGCCCCCCATTGGGCTGAAGAGCTGTGGCAGGATGTTTTGGGCAACGAAACCTCCGTGCATAAGGAAGCTTGGCCCGAGTTCGACCCGAACGCCGCTAAGGCTTCCGAGGTTGAACTGGCAGTGCAGGTTAACGGCAAGGTGAAGGCAAAGATCACCGTTGCTACCGATGCGGCGGAAGATGCTATTCGCGAAGCAGCTTTGGAGGCCATCGCCGACGCAACCGCTGGTAAGGACATCAAGAAGGTTATCGTTATCCCGGGCCGCTTGGTCAATGTGGTAGCAAAATAGCCAGAATGTGCTTTTAGGGGCCAGATCTGCTTGTGAACTGCCTCCCATTTCTTGGAAGCGAGAAATGGGAGGCTTTCTTATGTGTGCGGATTTCAGAGTGAAGTGCGAGGTCGAGGTGAGAGGGCTGACAGCCCTCTTTCTTTATGCCGCATACCGAAGGCACGCCGTATCTCCGGTTCCTCGCAGGGGGACATCTGCGAAAAGCCCCGGGCAACATTGCCGAGAGCGCTGTCTTGCCGTATCCCCTTTTTCTGTGCGGGGGCAAAGTATCACGGTATTCACCACGCGTCCCGACGACCCACGGCAGCCCCGATCCTTCGTGTGGGAAGAGAGGGGCAGAAGAGCAGGCCGCGTACGAACAAAACGCGCGGACAACGTGGAGGTTCCGAAACTCTTACGTACGTTTGCTATGATCGAAACCTATGGGAACTAAACGAAAAAAAGGATGCTTCCGCCGCTTAATCGAAGCCGTTATCGGCTTCGTGCTGTTTGTTGCGCTTGTTGTGGTGGGCATTCCTCTGGGGATCAATGCTTGGGTTTGCGCAAGCACGCGCCCTGCTTTTGAATCTCAGGCTCAAGCGGCCGCCAATGCGGATGCCTTCGAAGCCGATGCCATTGTGGTGTTGGGCGCAGGCATCAACTGGGACGGCAGCCCCTCAGCTGTTCTGAAAGATCGTCTTGATGTTGCCGACGACCTATATAACGCTAGGGTTGCCCCGAAAATCATCATGAGCGGCGACAATAGCGACTCTTCATACAACGAGGTCATGGCCATGGCGAAGTACGCAAAGGCCAACGGGATTCCCGCCGAAGATATTTTCTGTGATCATGCGGGCCTTTCCACATACGACAGCATGTACCGCTTGAAGAATGTATTCAACGTGCAGCGCTGCGTTATCGTTACGCAGGAGTACCATTTGTATCGTGCTGTATACGATGCGCGCGGTTTTGGTATCGACGCACGTGGTGTTGCAAGCGATCTGAGCGACTACTCCAATAAGGATTCTTACGAGCAACGGGAATTCTTTGCGCGCATCAAAGATTTCCTCGGCATCATCACCAAGATGGAGCCACAAACGAAGAGCGAGCCGGTTTCCCTCAACCAATCGGGGACCGTTACCCAATGGTGGTAGAAAGGGGTAACAATGCCGAAAATCGTTATTGTTGACACCGACTTCGAAAACAACGACTTTGAAGTGCGTATGGCGAAGGATGCAGGCGTTGACATTGCCCTGTTCAACGAGCGTGAGCCCGAAGCTGTCATCCGCAATGCTGCCGATGCCGATGGTGTGGTTACTTCCTATGGTAAGTTTCCGCCCAAGGTGTTTGAGGCGCTTCCAAATCTGCGCGTGGTAAGCCGAACAGGCATTGGATACGACGATATCGATGTGCCTGCGGCAACGAAGAACGGCACTGCGGTATGCGTAGTGCCTGGTTATGGTACTGAAGTGGTGTCCGACCATGCTATTACGTTGGCGCTTTGCGTGCTGCGTCGCTTGAACGAAACTGATGCCGATATGCGCGCCGGCATTTGGGACTACACGCGCCATCGTCCGTATGGTCAGGTGTTCGGCCGCGTATTTGGCGTGGTGGGAATGGGCGAAATCGGTCGTGCTACTGCTCACAAGGCTGCTGGCCTGGGCTTCAAGGTGGTGTGTTGTTCGCGCTCTCTTACGCCGGGCCGCCGCACGCCCGAAGGCTACGACATCCTGGAGTACGAAGAGCTACTGAAGTGCGCCGATGTGGTTAGCTTCCATACGGCTCTAACCTCCGACACCCATCATCTGCTTGATGCCCGCTGCATATCGCTCATGAAGGATAGCGCGGTAGTGGTGAACACTTCACGCGGCGCGGTTATCGACACGCTTGCTTTGGCGGAAGCTCTCCAGGCGGATAAACTGTGGGGTGCTGGCATTGACGTGTTCGAAGGCGAGCCAGTCGATCCAGGTCATCCGCTGATGAAAGCTCCTCATACGGTGCTCAGCCCGCATGTGGCGTATTGGTCTGAGGAATCGGGCATCGAGCTGCGTACGCGTGCCATGCAGGCCGCAATCGATGTGGTTACGGGTGTGCGTCCGAAGGACTGCCTGAATCCTGAGGCCCTGTAAAGGGCGGAGCCTCGCTCGCCTGTTCGTCTTGCGTTTGCCGCGCTGTCCCACACCTCGGACTTTGTCCTGAAGGTTGGCAACTGCGGTTCTGCCAGCGGCAACTGCAATCCAATTCGCGGCGCGGCAATTGCGATCCTGCCTGCGACGCGGTCTTATGCGCTGGTAGCTGCATCGCGGTCGAGTTGTTTCTTGCCCCGTCTTCTTCTCGCCCCGTCCAGGGCGGGTGCTTTCATTCTCGTCAAAACGAAGGAGCTGAATATGCTTGTTGGCGTGATTTCGGATATTCATGGCCATTTGAGCGAGCAGGCCTACGATGCCTTGCAGCCGTGTGACATGATTCTGTGCGCGGGTGACGTTGAGCGTCCGACTATTCTTATGGAGCTTGACGCCATCGCCCCAACGGTTGCGGTGCTGGGCAATTGCGATTCCAGTCTGCGGGGGATGGATATCCCCTTCACGGCGTCTCCCCGTATTGGTGGGGTGCGCTTTTTCATGACGCATCGCCCCGAAGATATTGGCACCGTTGCCGAAGATGTGCGTGTGGTGGTGCACGGCCACACTCATATTCCCCGCGAAGAGCTTATCGACGGGGTCCTGTATTTGAACCCGGGAAGTGCTAGTAAGCCGCGTGGTGGCAGTAAGCGGGGCATTGCCCGTCTTGCTATCGACTCGGGTAAGGTTGCAGGCGTCGAATTTGTGACGTGGGAATAGGCGGGGCGGCCCGCCTGCGTGGTTGGGGAAGCGGCAAAAAAAGGCGAAATAGCTAAAAGAGGTACGCTTAAAAAATGGCAAGTTGACCCAGAGGGACTTGCCCGTTAGAATACATACTTGCATTTTATGCATGTGCGCCGTTAGCTCAGCTGGTAGAGCAGGGGACTTTTAATCCCAAGGCCGCGGGTTCGATTCCCTCACGGCGCACCACTTTGCAACTAAGGCCCGCCGTAAGGCGGGCCTTTTGCATGCAATGGGCGCCACCTTCGTTTTGGGCAATAGGATACTTTTGCCTATATCCCCTCTTGCCCATATCCCTCATTCGCGGGTTTTGGCCCGTTGTAGCCGCCGCGCTCTGCGCGTTTTTGGCGGAATCCACCCCGCTGGGAGTGATTCGCCCTTTGCTGGATCTGCCCTATTGCGGCAATTGGTTCATCGAAAAACAAAAATCCCACCATTTTTGCAACTTCTTTGCGATTAGGGACTCTTTTCTGATCCTCTAAAGAGGAAATAGGCTGCCGCACAGCCGATTATCTGCGCTTTTGTACCGTGATCCGCGATCGGGGAAGCCCGCAATAATCCCTAATCGTAAAAAAGTTGCAATTCGAGCCGTTATTCTGTTTTCAGTCTTCTCGCAAAGGGTTCAGGGTGGTATCGGAGGAGTGCGCGGCCCAAGTTCGGCGCTGCAGGATGATTCAGGTGCGGCGCAAGTTTGACGTTGCGGGATGACTTGGCGATGGTCTGGGCGCGGTGCTGCGGGATGATGCCGGGGGGGGGCGGCGACCCTTCGGGCGAATGCCTACCATAGCAACCGAAGAATCCTCCAATATTGTGGTGGTGATGAACGAATCGTTTTCCGACCTTACCACCTACTTGGAGGGCTACGAAACGAGCACCGATCCAATGCCCTACGTGCGTTCGCTCATGAAGCGCGGCGACGTGGTTTCGGGCACCTGCGCCGTTTCCTCGGATATGGGTACAGGCACAGCCAATTCTGAGTTTGAGTTCCTAACGGGCAATTCCATGGCCTATTTCAAGGGGAATACCCCGTATGTTCAGTTTATAGACATGGAAACGCCAGCCTGGCGTCGTTGCTTGCTGGTCACAGCACCATGGCCATGCATGCCTATGAGCGTGCTGGATACAACCGCGTGAAAGTATATGACCGCTTTGGCTTCGAAGTATACAAGGGCATAGAAGACTTCGACGTTGATTTGGATTATGCTCGCGGCTACCCGACCGAGGAGGCGAACTACCGTCAGCTCATCTCGTACTTCAAAACGGTAGACGAACCCACGGTTGTGCTTTTCTTCGGCGACCATGAGCCGCGCCTTTCCAATGAATTTTACTCAAGCTGGTTTACCGACGAGAACGAGCTCGACCTGGAAACCACGGCTCAACTTCATAAAACTCCCTTCTTCATATGGGGCAACTACAATTTGAACACCGAATCGATCCAGAAGGGTTCGGTGGTTTCGCTGAACTATCTGTCTACGGTTCTGTTCCAGACGGCAGGGGTGCAGCTTTCGCCATACCAGGAATACTTGGCGGATCTTCGCATGGAGCACCCGGTAATTACGGCTCGATACTTCACTACCGCATTCGGCGACAAGGTTGGCACGGCGCCTTCGGCGTTCACCGATTCGATCCATGAGTATCAGTGGCTTCAATACAACTGCGTATTTGATCGAGCCCATCGCATTCCAGGGTTCTATTCATAGGAAAGCGGGCGTCAGTATATATGGTGGCCTTGTGATGGTGCCTTGCAAAGAGAATGGGTGTTTTGCTAAAATCTCCATTTGCGTTTGACTACCTATTTGCTTAAAGGAGCTACCTTGGCTAAAGAAGATGCAATTGAACTGGAGGGCACCGTGCTCGAGGCTCTTCCAAACGCTATGTTTAAGGTAGAGCTTGAAAACGGTCATACCATCCTTGCCCATATTTCCGGCAAGATGCGTATGCACTACATCAAGATCCTCCCTGGCGACAAGGTTCAGGTTGAACTCTCTGTATACGATCTCGATCGCGGTCGTATCACTTATCGCTACAAGTAAGTAGCAAGCTAGCGTACCTCACAGGGTGAAGTGCGCTTTTGTCGTTTGCGAACCCGCGGCGCAAACGCATCCTAGTGGGGAAGGGGAAACCCAAAGCCGCCCCATGAAGCGGAAATGAAACAAACTATCGCCTGCGGCTGGGCGTGGTAGATAAAAGAGAAACACATTACCGAAAGGAAATTGAAATGAAGGTACGTCCTTCGGTCAAGAAAATGTGCGACAAGTGCAAGATCATTCGACGCCATGGCAAGGTACTCGTAATCTGCGAGAACCCTCGTCACAAGCAGCGTCAGGGTTAAAGAGAAAGGGAACGTATTCATGGCACGTCTCGTTGGTGTCGACCTTCCTCGCGACAAGCGCATTGAAGTCGGCTTGACCTATATCTACGGCATTGGCCTCACCACCTCCAAGAAGATCCTCGCAGAAACCGGTGTTAACCCCGATACCCGCGTAAACGATCTTACGGAAGATGAACTTTCCAAGCTTCGTGACTACATCCAGGCTAACCTCATCACTGAGGGCGACCTGCACCGCGAAGTATCTCAGAATATTAAGCGCCTCATGGAAATCGGTTGCTACCGTGGCCTGCGTCATCGTCGTGGCCTGCCCGTTCGCGGTCAGCGCACTCACACGAACGCTCGTACGCGCAAAGGTCCCAAGCGTCAAATCGGTGGCAAGAAGAAGTAGAGGTGTAACTAGTGGCAGCTAAGAAAAACGTTCGCACGCGCATCAAGCGTTCTGACCGCAAGAACATCGCTGTTGGCGCTGCACACATCAAATCCACTTTCAATAACACGATCGTTTCCATCACGGATCCTCAGGGCAATGTAATTTCCTGGCAGTCCGCTGGTACCGTCGGCTTCAAGGGCTCTCGTAAGTCCACGCCGTTCGCAGCTCAGATGGCAGCTGAGGCAGCAGCAAAGACCGCTATGGAGCATGGCTTGAAGAAGGTTGCTGTATTCGTGAAGGGTCCCGGTTCCGGTCGCGAAACCGCTATCCGTTCCCTTCAGGCAGCTGGCCTCGAAGTAGCTAGCATCCAGGATTGCACCCCTATCCCGCACAACGGTTGCCGTCAGCGCAAGCGTCGTCGCGTCTAACTGAAAGGATCGATACACTATGGCAATTAACAGGACTCCGGTTCTCAAGCGTTGTCGCCAGCTCGGCCTGGATCCTTCTGTTCTCGGTTACAGCAGCAAGAAGGAATCCATCCGTCAGCCTAAGCGTCGTCGCAAGGAATCCGAATACGGTATGCAGCTGCGCGAGAAGCAGAAGGCCAAGTTCATCTATGGCGTTCTCGAGAAGCAGTTCCTCGGCTACTTCAAGCGCGCTAAGGCAATGCCCGGCATCACCGGTGACAACCTGATGCGTATCCTCGAGTCTCGTCTCGACAACGTAGTATTTCGTCTCGGCTTCGCCAAGACCCGCAAGGAAGCTCGTCAGATCGTTACCCACGGTCACATTCAGGTAAACGGCCGTCGCGTAGACATCCCGTCTTTCCGCGTTCGCCCCGGCGACCTTGTTGCTGTTACCCCTAAGGCCAAGGAACTTCTGGTTATCAAGAGCGCTCTCGTTTCCAACGAAGGTGTACAGGTTCCTGCATGGCTTGAGGTTGACATCGAAAAGCTGCAGGGCAGCGTTCTTGCTCTTCCCGAGCGTGAGCAGATTGACCTCGACATCAACGAGCAGCTTATCGTCGAACTTTACTCGAAGTAACGTACGCACTGCGGTTTATTAAGGAGGCTTATTCAATATGACAGAGTTCATGAGGCCGACAGTAACGATCGAAGAGGTCAACGACACCGTTGCCCGCTTCATCGTGGAGCCGCTAGAGCGTGGCTACGGTTACACTCTTGGCAATTGCATGCGTCGTGTTCTGCTTTCGTCTCTCGACGGAGCAAAGGCGACTGCAATTCAGATTGATGGTGTACAGCATGAGTTCACCACCGCTGAGGGCGTAATCGAGGACATCACCGATATCGTCTTGAACGTTAAGGGCCTGGTTTTCAGTGCCCTTAACGGTGACATTAGCGAGGCCACTGCGCATGTACATGCTGAGGGTCCTTGCACCGTTACTGGTGCCGATCTCGAGGTTCCCACCGAATTCTCTCTGATCAACCCCGAGCACGTCATCGCAACTGTTGCTGACGGCGGCACGCTTGAGATGACCGTCCGCATTGGCGTGGGCCGCGGATATGTATCTGCCGAGCGCAACAAGCGCACGGAAGATCCTATCGGCATCATCCACGTTGACTCGCTGTTCTCGCCGGTTCGTCGCTGCACCATGGGCGTTACCGACACCCGCGTTGGCCAGCGCACCGACTATGACAAGCTTGTTCTTGAAGTTGAGACTGATGGCTCCATCAACCCCACCGAGGCTGTGTGCCGTGCTGCAAACATCATTAACCAGTACATGGGCGCATTCCTCATGCTCGACGAGGTAGAGGAAGACGAAGAGGGCGAAGTAGTTTCCATCTTCGCTCCTGAAAACCAGGAGACCAACGCTGAGCTCGATAAGCAGATTGAGGATCTGGACCTTTCCGTTCGTTCCTACAACTGCTTGAAGCGCGCTGGTATCCACTCTGTTCGTCAGCTGGTTGAGTATTCTGAGAACGACCTGCTCAACATCAGGAACTTTGGCGCGAAGTCCATCGAGGAAGTGAAGGACAAGCTCATTTCCATGGACCTCAATTTGAAGCAATAGGAGATTTAAAGATGAGGCACAACTATAAGGGCCGCAAGCTTGGCACTGACTTCAGCCATACCAAGGCCATGAAAAAGAGCCTTGTTGCTGCGCTGTTCACCAACGACCGCATCAAGACGGTTGAGGCGCGCGCCAAGGAAATCCGCCCCGATGTAGACAAGATCATCACCTGGGCAAAGAAGGGCGACCTGCATTCCCGCCGTCTTGCTATCGCAGCACTTGGCGACAAGGAACTGGTACGCGAGGTATTCGAGAAGGTTGCTCAGGGTCAGTTCGCTGATCGTCAGGGTGGCTACACTCGCATCATGAAGCTTGGCAACCGCAAGGGCGACAACGCTTCCATGGTAATCATGGAGCTCTGCACCGAGCCGGTACAGCCCAAGGAAAAGGCTGAGAAGCCTGCAGCTAAGAAGGAAGCTCCCAAGAAGGAAGAAAAGCCTGCAGAGGAGCCTAAGGCTGAAGAGGCAACCGAAGAGGCTGCTGAATAGTTTTAGCTTTATAGCTTTCAAAGGACTCGTTCGCAAGAACGGGTCCTTTTTGTTTTCATGTAGCCAAAAGGCTTAGCGTACAGTTTCCGACATCCCACGCCCTATGTTCCATGCAGCTTTGACGCAGGAGCGCCACCTAAGCGCATTACGCTGTCGTTTCAGTTCCTTGGCGAGTGTTTAGCCTAAAGCATCAAACATAAGCTTTTATAGCTCTCAGCAAGGTTCTGCGAAATTGCGATGGGTCAATTTCAACAAGATCGTGGCGAAACCGTGATACTCCAATTCTGTCACGCTAGCCCGATTACTATGAATAACGCACTGTATTCTCGTATTGCGAATAGGAAAGTTTGGCTGATTGTTCTTATGGCACGTTTTAGCAAGGGCGGCAATTTCAAATATCGTATGGCTCAATGCATAATGGGTCGTTATGGCATCGACGAGCTGACTCAGGCCCTGATGCTTTTGGGATGCGGATTCGTTCTGGTGAATTTCTTCGCGCATTCTGGCATTTTGTCAGTGCTTGCCCTGATGTTCATGGCGCTGGGTATTTTACGTTGTTATTCAAGGAACATTGCAGCAAGATCTCGTGAGTTGGCCAAGTACCAAGACGCGATGGTGAAGCCGAAGGCTTGGTGGCGTCTTCTTAATAAGAAGTGGGTTAACCGTAAAACCACGATCTACTTCAAATGTAAAGGATGCGGCACGGTTTTGAATGTGCCTAAGGGCAAAGGGAAGATCCTCGTTACCTGTCCAAAATGCGGCGCAAAAGAAGAGAAGCGTTCCTAACCCTGATCCGCCGATAGGTATGGCGTTTATCATGTAATCTACATAATGTGTTCGTATTTATTCTTATACACTACATATAGTATGTATGCCGCCCAAAAATAATGTACCGTTTAGAAAATCAAGGGGTTATTTATAAAATTCTTGGGCGTAATATAGCCTTCGCTAGCTCATCCACTGCTAGCTCAGCGATCGCCACGAATAAGAAAAGCGACCTTTTAATAAGGGAAGCAGACTTCTAATAAGTGAAGCAGCCTTCCCATATGGATATATTTTGTTAGGGGAGCGTATGAAGATCATCAAGCGCGACGGCTCTGAAGCTGTATTCGATTTGAGCAAGATTGCCAACGCCATTAAGGGCGCAAGCGATGAATCGCCCGAAAACGAGCGCTTAACTGCTCGTCAGATCGACTATGCCGCACACAATGTTGCGGATCTATGCGAAACCGCCGGCCATACCGTTTCCGTTGAGGAAATCCAGGATATGGTTGAAAACGAGATCATGGCGCTTCAAAAGTTTGAAGTTGCCCGTCGCTACATCATTTACCGCTACGTGCAGAACATCAAGCGCCACTCCAACACCACCGACGACAAAATCCTTGCTCTCATCGAATGCAACAACGAAGAGGTTAAGCAGGAAAACTCCAACAAGAACCCTACGGTAAACTCGGTCCAGCGCGACTACATGGCGGGCGAGGTTTCTAAGGACCTTGCTACCCGCATCCTTCTTCCCGAAGATGTGGTAAAGGCGCACGAAGAGGGCATTATCCACTTCCACGACTCCGATTACTTTGCGCAGCACATGCACAACTGTGATTTGGTGAACCTGGAAGATATGCTGCAGAACGGAACGGTTATTTCCGGAACGCTCATTGAAAAGCCCCACAGCTTTTCTACGGCTTGCAACATTGCAACGCAGATCATTGCTCAGGTTGCTTCAAGCCAATACGGCGGCCAGTCTATTTCTCTTACGCATCTTGCTCCGTTTGTCGAGGTCAGCCGTAAGAAGATTCGTCGCGATGTAATCCGCGAGCTTAATGAAGTTGGCGTAGAGCCTTCCGCTGAGCAGCTTTCGCGTATTGTTGAAGGCCGTTTGCGCGATGAGGTTCGTCGCGGCGTTCAGACCATCCAGTATCAGGTGGTAACGCTTATGACCACCAATGGCCAGGCTCCGTTTGTTACCGTATTCATGTACCTGAACGAGGCGCGTTCTAAGCAGGAGAAGCACGACCTTTCCATCATCATTGAAGAAGTGCTGCGTCAGCGCTATGAAGGCGTAAAGAACGAAGAGGGCGTGTGGATCACCCCGGCGTTCCCGAAGCTCATCTACGTGCTGGAGGAAGACAACATCACCGAGGATTCCCCGTACTTCTACCTTACCCAGCTTGCTGCTAAATGCACGGCAAAGCGCATGGTTCCCGACTACATTTCCGAGAAGAAGATGCGCGAATTGAAGCTTTCCAAGGGTGAAACCCCTGGCAACGGCGATTGTTATACCTGCATGGGTTGCCGCTCCTTCCTGACTCCCGATCGTTCGGGCAACGGATATGGCAATGTGGCAAACGCAGGAAACTACGAACCGGGCAAACCCAAGTACTATGGCCGCTTCAACCAAGGTGTCGTTACCATCAATCTGGTAGATGTTGCTTGCTCTTCTTATCGCGACATGGACAAGTTCTGGAGCATCTTCGAAGAGCGTCTTGAGCTTTGCCGGAAGGCGCTGATGTGCCGTCACGATCGTTTGAAGGGAACCCTTTCCGATGCGGCTCCTATTCTGTGGCAGTACGGTGCGCTTGCTCGCTTGAAAAAGGGTGAGCCCATCGACAAGCTTCTGTATGGTGGCTATTCCACCATCAGCTTGGGATATGCCGGTTTGTATGAGTGCGTAAAGTACATGACGGGCAAGAGTCACACCGATCCGGAGGCAACGCCGTTTGCCATGGCTGTTATGCAGAAGATGAACGATAAATGTACGGAATGGAAAGCTGAAACCGACATCGATTTCAGCCTGTACGGCACGCCGCTCGAATCCACCACGTACAAGTTCGCCAAGTCGCTGCAGCGCCGCTTTGGTAACATCCCCGGTGTTACCGACAAGGGCTATATCACCAACAGCTATCACGTTCATGTGTCTGAAGAGATCGATGCGTTCAAGAAGCTCGAATTCGAAAGCCAGTTCCAGCAGCTTTCTCCGGGCGGAGCAATCTCGTACGTGGAAGTGCCTGATATGCAGGACAACCTGAAGGCCGTTGTTCGCGTGATGCAGTACATCTATGACAACATCATGTACGCGGAATTGAACACCAAGAGCGACTACTGCCAGGAATGCGGCTTCGACGGTGAGATCCAAATCGTCGAAGATGACGGCAAACTGGTGTGGGAGTGCCCGCATTGCGGCAACCGCGACCAGGAAAAGCTCAACGTTGCTCGCCGTACCTGCGGCTACATCGGCACTCAATTCTGGAACCAGGGTCGCACTGAAGAAATTCGCGACCGCGTTCTGCACCTGTAAACACCGTTGCGCTGCCCCTTGGTGGGGCGGCGCAACTTTTCCTTGGGCGATTTCTTGCAAAAGAAATGTATGACGGGATGATTCATGAACTACGCCAACATTAAATATCGCGATATCGCTGATGGGGAAGGGGTGCGCACCACCCTGTTTGTATCGGGGTGTTCTCATCATTGCGAGAATTGCTTTCAGCCCGAAACCTGGAGCTTTTCCTATGGGCAGGAATTCACAACCGATATTGCCGATGAAGTGTTGGCAACGCTCGACGATTTCTTCGTTGACGGCTTGACGTTTTTGGGCGGCGAACCTATGGAGCCGGAAAACCAGCACGGATTGCTTCAGCTGGCAAAACGCGCAAAGGCGCTGCACCCCGAAAAAAGCATTTGGTGTTATACCGGCGATGTTTACGAAGACTTGGTTGATGCCGCCTCGCCTCGTCATACCGAGGAAACCGATGAGCTGTTAGGCTTGATTGATGTGCTGGTGGATGGCCCCTATATCGATAGCTTGCACGACATCACCTTGCGTTTTCGGGGTTCGTCGAATCAGCGCGTTATCGATATGAATGAAACGCGCAAGACCGGCGAAGTGGTGCTGTGGAAAGACGAAGAAGTGTACAGCACCCATTCGATGTAACCATAAGTGTTTTGAGCAAGAATGGCGCCCGTAGGGATCTACCCGACGGGCGCTGTTGCGTTGTATGGGGGCGTGGTGTTGAGGCGCGGCGAGCCTGCGGCGGGCAAGATTGTCTCTTACTGGCGGTGTGAGCTTTTGCATTTTATGCGCTGCGGGGCTGAATCGCGGCTTGCAAACGCGCAATAGTTTCTTTTCGGCGATAACCCGTTGCGGGCGTTCGACGTTAGCGCCGCATGGCATACTTGCATCATGGCAGCTTCATTACGCATATATATTCAGGGAGATACCCCCATTCATCGTGCCGATGTGCGCGTGAAACTCGTGCTGTTATTACTGTTTTCGGTAGGGGTGTTCTTTGTCGATACCTGGCGAGGCCTCGGCGTCTACTCGCTGGCGGTTGCCGCAGTGGTTGTGGCGGGTCGTATGCCGCTGGCGCGACTGGGTGCACTGTCGCTCCCCTTGGTGGTGTTGCTTGCTTTTATTTGGGCGTGCAATGCATTTGCCTTCGATGTCGGAAGTCTGGCCGAATCGGGGCTCGGCGGCGTTTCTGCTGGCTTTGCCGAAGGGTGGCAGCCCGTTGCGCTGGCTGGTACGTTTGGGTTCGTGCCGCAAGGATGCATGTTTGCCTTGTTCTATGCGGTTCGCATCCTTCTTATCTTGTGGGCGAGTTTCGCCGTTTCGTTTACCACATCCGTCGAAGCGTTGACGGGTGCTTTTGCGTTGCTGATGCGACCTCTGCGCGTCATTCGCGTTCCCGTCGACGATGTGGCCACCATGCTTTCTCTTGCTGTTCGGTTTATCCCCCTTACCGCAGAGGAATTGGCGTTGGTGCGCAGCGCCCAAACGGCGCGCGGCGCACGGTTGGAAAGCGGCAGTATTTGGCAGCGCTTGTTCGCCTATCGCACGGTATTTATCCCCTTGGTAGTGCGCTTGTTTCGCCGCGCCGACACTTTAAGTGTATCCATGGTGGCGCGTTGCTATGGCTGCACCCAGCGAACCAGCCTTGAGGAACCCCACGTATGCCTGCGGCAAGCGGTTGTTTTTTTGGCATGTTCGGCTCTGTTGGTGGTGGTAGCGTGCATTCTTTAACCGTAAACGCTGCGCTTGCCTGCGCGGGGCGGGTTGAATGCGGGGCGCATGGTATCATTCGAGTGTTTGAACAAAACGTTTCCAAGGAGGAAATTACATGGGTACCATCATCGATGTGTTCGGTCGTGAGATCCTTGACTCCCGTGGCAACCCCACGGTAGAGGTAGAGGTTGTTCTCGACGATTATGCAACAGGTCGTGCCGCTGTTCCTTCCGGTGCATCCACCGGTGCTTTTGAAGCAGTGGAGCTTCGCGATGGCGATTCCGAGCGTTACTTGGGCAAGGGCACGCTGAAGGCTGTTGCTCACGTCAACGAAGAAATTGCCGATGCTCTTATCGGCATGGAAGCCGACGATCAGCGCGGTATCGATGCAATCATGCTTGAGCTTGACGGCACCGAAAACAAGGGCAACTTCGGCGCAAACGCCATTCTTGGTGCTTCTTTGGCTGTTGCCAAGGCTGCTGCAGAGTCCGCAGAGCTTCCTCTTTACAAGTATGTTGGCGGCGCAAACGCTAACATGTTGCCCACGCCTATGATGAACATCCTGAACGGCGGCGAGCACGCAGACAACAACGTGGATTTCCAAGAGTTCATGATCATGCCTGTTGGCGCAACCTCTTTCGCTGAGGCGCTGCGTTGGTGCGCGGAGATCTATCACACCCTGAAGAAGGTTCTGCACGAAGCTGGCCTTGGTGGCGGCGTTGGCGACGAAGGCGGCTTCGCTCCTAATTTCACCACCAACGAAGAGCCCCTCAAGTACATCGTTGAAGCATGTGAAAAGGCAGGTTACAAGCCCGGTTCCGACATCATGTTCGCTATGGACCCGGCCTCTACCGAGTTCTACAACGCTGAAACCGGTAAGTACGTTTTGGCTGGCGAAGGCCGCGAACTTACCAGCGCTGAAATGGTTGACTACTGGGAGGCCCTGGTTCAGAAGTACCCCATCATCTCCATTGAAGACGGCATGGCCGAGGAAGACTGGGACGGCTGGAAGGCTCTCACCGACCGCATCGGCGACAAGGTTCAGCTGGTTGGCGACGACCTGTTCGTAACCAACCCCAAGCGCCTTGCCAAGGGCATCGAGCTTGGTTGCGCTAACGCAATCCTGGTAAAGGTTAACCAGATCGGTTCCCTCACCGAGGCCCTTGAGGCTGTTCAGATGGCGAAGCAGGCTGGCTATGCATGCATTATGTCCCATCGTTCCGGCGAAACCGAAGACGTTACCATTGCCGACCTCGCGGTTGCAACCAACGCTGGCCAGATCAAGACCGGCGCTCCTTGCCGTTCTGACCGTGTTGCCAAGTACAATCAGCTTCTTCGCATTGAAGAGCAGCTGGGCGATTCCGGCCAGTATGCTGGCATGAAGGCGTTCTACAACATCAATCGTTAGAACATCGGATTGATATTCCCAGAAAGCCCGCAGGCGTAAAGCTTGCGGGCTTTCTTGCGTTTTTGCCCCTTAATGGGCTCATCCCATATTGCGGGCTTAAAAATAGCTTGCTGGGGCGAAGTGCAAAAGCCGCACTCTGCCGAGGCGGTTTGTCAAGGGGGGGCGCTTGCAGGCATGACAGGTGCTGCCGTCGGGGCCGTGCCTGCTGAAGCGAGTTGCCCCCGGGGTGTGCCGGTGTCCCTGGAGGCAACTCGCCAGCAAAGAAGAGGGTCTTCTTAAGAATGATGGAGTTGTCTGGGGTTGCCCCGCGCCCCAAGGGCCTGGGCGCGAAGGCATTCACTTTAGAAGCTGCCTACCCCTCGAAGGGTGTTACGTGCGCAACAGCTTCAGCTTGGGTGATTTCTGCTTCACCGTTGTCCAAGTCGAGCAGACGATATTTCCAGTTGCCCATGCCCAGCTCGTGCATATACGAGAGCTGACGCAGGCCATGGCGCGTTTCGATTCGTTCGACGAGGTCGCGGTTGTCGCAGAGTTCCGCTTCGGTCATGGCGTATACCAGATCGACGCAGGCGGAGTCGATGGCACAGATGTCGGTCGATGCCAAAATTCCCACATTCGGTGTGACAACTGGCATGGCATCCGTGCCTTCGCAGTCGCAGGAAACCGACATATTGCGCATAACGTTGACGTACACGATGTTATCCCCAAAGAAGTCGATGGTCGCCTTGGTGGATTCGGTCATGCGTTCCATCAGCTCTTCTTCGGCGATAGACCACAGGTTGTCAGAACCGGGTACAGTGTGGATTTCGCCTTTTCCAATGCGGCCATCGGCGCAGCCAATGCCCAGGTTTTTGTTCGATCCACCGAAGCCGCCCATGGTGTGGCCCTTGAAGTGAGTGAGTGTGAGCATGGAGTCGTAGTTAAGCATGTGAGTGCCCACATGCATTTCGTTAAACCATTTGCCGCCGGCGACGGGCAGGGTGGCAACGCCTTCCTCGTCCATAATGTCTACAGGGCAGAACGTCCAGCCGTTGTGGGCGATGGTCTCGCGATGCTGTTCGGTGGTGTAGCGGTCGCCTTCGTAGTAGGTGTTGGTTTCCACGATGGTGGCATCGGGCAGGTCTTGCTGAACAAGCTCCCTGACCCAGTTGAAAGGAATGATGTTGGGGCCGTCTTTTTCGCCAGTGTGCAACTTGATGGCAATCTTGCCACTAAGCCGCGGAGCGACTTTGGCAACCGCGCGGCGCAGGCCTTCAGGTGAAAGATCGCGCGTGAAGAACGCATCGGAAGTTACGCCATTGCGCTGATCGAACGGCACGCGAACGCTGCCGTTGGTTGCTGTTTGCAGGTTTGCTTTGGCCATAGCGGCTCCTCAGAACGGAGTTTTTTTCTTTTTCACTATGGTACCGCAACGAGTTATTTAAGTGACGCAACGTTTCTTAAAATATGAAGCGAAGAACAACGACGAACGCGGCGCCAAAGATTGCGCTGAGCGTCACCAAAAGCATATCGTGCGCGGATTTATGTTTGCGTACGAAGGCATTGTATCGCGAGGTGCGGTTGGGCTCTTCGCCTGCGCAGAACGCCAGGATTTCCTGGTAGGTAAGGATATTATTTCGGACTTTTGTCTTATTTACGGCAAAGCTAAGCCCAAGAGCAGTGGCGAAAGTTGCCAAGAAAACGAGCAGGCAGGCAAAGCCCGATGCGGTGTTTTTCTCAAAAAAGCTGTCAAGCGCAAAGAACAAGGCGACTATCGCAATAACGGTTAGTAGCATTTCGGCGGCATACATCCAAATAAGGCTGTGGTCTGCTTTGCGGACGGATTCTTCCATGGTTTCCACGTCTCCTTTTATCAGTTCGTCGATAGAGATATCGAAGGCAACACTGAGCAAAAGCAGACTCTGAACATCGGGGTACGTGCGTCCTGTTTCCCAATTCGAAATGGTCTGGCGGGAAACGTAGATTTTTTCCGCTAACGCTTCTTGGGAAATGCCCAGTGCTTGGCGGTGCTTCTTTATCTGTCCGGCCAGTTCCATTTCTGTGGCATCCACTTATTGCTCCTTGCTCGCATAGGCAATCCTGAGCTTGCCTTCGTATTCCAGGATGACGTGCTCTGAAAAACTCTACCACCCAACGATTTCGACATGGCGCATTGTTGTTGGATTGACTGGTGTCAAAATCCTTTATCAAGTCAATGATCAGCGGTTATTCGAAAGCAGCTTGATAGATTTCGTCTTGTTTCTGGGCGAAGTTGAAGGGTGTGGGGGAAAGGCGTTTCCCTAGTCTTTTCGATGCTATTGTTGCAAGGTTAAACAGTTGGCCTCTGTCGAAAACCTGGTTTTTTGTGACGGAGGCAACGTGAACCCCCTGCCTTCTCCAGAGCCGATCTTCTGCTTGAATCAAGGTGAAGCTTGCTTGCGTCCGAATGGAAGGTGCCGCTGTCGTATTCGAGTGCGAACTGCTGGTCGGGCCAGCATAAATCGCATCGGCGCATCGCGACGCTTCCCTCGTTGGTCTCGATAGGGCAGTTAAGCTCCGGGCGGGGCAAGCCAAATCCGCCCAACGAAGGAGGAAGACAAAGAAGCATCGAAAGCAAGCTTTCCATTGGAGAGGCGGATCCTTTTACAAGGTAACTCGATGCTCGTTTCGCCGCCTTGACCCCGTGAATTCCTTCGCATTTCTCGAGATAACGCTCGATGAGCTGGGGGTTGCTGCGCGGATCTCTTCGGAGGAAGCCGCTGCTGGATTGAGCGCTAAGTCCGTAGGAACCGCGAAGCTCATATCCAATGGTGATGAGCTGTATTAAGCCTAGTTCTTTTCCGAGCTGCAGAAACGTTGCTTCTGGCGTGCTTATGTATAAGTCCCGCGCGATCTTGCAGAACGAACGGGAGGGATGTTTCCCCGACTAAATGCGAGATTTGTTTTCAAAACGAGCGGATAGCTACAACAGGGCGGATGTCGCAGCCGGCGGCGCTGAAACAGGAAGCTTGCCGCAGCCGGCAGTGCCGCGGGGAAGGAGGTGCTGCAGCTGGCAGTGCTGCAACGAGGGGGGCTGCCTCAGCGAGGTGATTTCCGTAGTCGGTAGAGCCGCAGCGGGTAGGTGTCGCGGCGGGAGGGTTAGCGCAATGGGTCGTATCTTGCGTAGAACACGCGAAGCCCCCCTGCGTCAGCGGTGCAGAACGAAGGGCGTCATTGCTGCGCGGCGGAGCGATCCCGCCCCGAGTGCCAGCCGGCTGCGCTTCGGTCCCGTCGGCGCGAGCTTGGGGCCAAAGGGCCTTTATAGGGCGATTACTGCAAGCCTCTTGCGTGGCGCGGTATACTCTTCTTTATCCTATACAACGAAAGAAGGGCTCTTCGTGCAAGACCTACCTAATGGCTTTACTGGCTTTGCGAACAAAGCCAAAGAGCAGAATACCAATCCGCTTGATGCGCTTCTTCGCGCCGAACATAAAGAGCCGAAGGAAGACAACACTCCGACGCCTACGCTTTCCAAGGAAGAAGTGCAGGCAATCGCCGAATACGATAGGCGTTGGTCGTGGGTAGAGGTCGATCGAAGCGCAATTCAATACAACGTGCTTCAGACCAAAAAACAGCTGGGAAGCAGCTGTCGTCTTCTTGCCGTCGTTAAAGCTGACGCATACGGCCATGGCGCCGTTGAAGTTGCAAAGGCTGCAACGGCTGCGGGTGCATCCTACCTGGGTGTCGCCACAGTCGATGAGGGAATTGAGCTGCGCAACGCTGGCTTGCGCGAGCCTATCCTGATGCTGGCGGAACCTCCCGCCCAAGCCATCCCGCTGCTTTTGTACTACAACATCATGCCCGCGGTTTACACTTCCGAATTTGCCATTGCCTATGCAGAAGCAGCTGATGCGCAGGGTTTGAAGGCTCCGTATCATCTTGCCATTAACTCTGGCATGAATCGTATTGGCGTGCACTACGACAGCGCAGTGGAATTCCTTCACCAGGTAAGCTTCCATCGCGCCCTAGAGCTTAAGGGCTGCTTTACCCATTTCGCTACGGCGGACAGCTTGGAAACGCTCGACTTCCAGATCCAGATCAAGCGCTTCGTCGAAGCAATGCGTTCAATCGAAGCGGCGGGCTTCGACCCGGGCATTGTCCATTGCGATAACTCTGCAGCAACGTATCGCTTCCCGAAAACCCACTTTGATATGTGCCGCTTGGGCATTTCCATGTACGGCTACCAAGCCGCGCCCGATACGCACAAGCTCATCGACCTGCGTCCTGCAATGAGCGTGCATGCGCGCATCACCAACGTTATGACGGTGCCCATGAGTGAAGGCGTAAGCTACGGCATGAACTACCGCAGCCCTGGCAGCGTGAAGATCTGCACGGTTCCTATCGGGTATGCCGATGGCCTGATTCGCTTGCTTTCGGGCAAAATCGACTTTGCTTTTAATGATCGTGCGGTTCATCAGGTGGGCAACATCTGCATGGATCAGTGCATGTTCGAAGTTGATCTCCGCTCGCGCGTTTCGGCTCCTACGCTCGATCCGCACATCGGAGACGAAGTCATCATCGCCGGCCCGCATCCTACGGTCGATTGCTCCATCACTACAATGGCAAAGCGCGCAGCCACCATCGAACACGAGGTAACTATCGGCTTCTCGCACCGCATGCCACGCTATTACCGTTAGGCAGCACCATGAAGATCGAAGCGGTTCCCCTTGACGAGCTTTCCCAGCAAGTGGCGGCATGTCATGCTTGCAGCTTGTGCGAAGGCCGAACCAATACGGTGTTTGGCGAAGGGGATCCTCATGCGGGCATCATGCTTATCGGCGAAGCTCCTGGTAGGTATGAGGATTTGCAGGGGCGTCCCTTCGTGGGTGCCGCTGGCAAATTGCTCGATGAGCTTTTGTGGCATGCCCATCTTCGTCGCGAAGAGGTATTCATTGCCAACGTGCTGAAATGCCGACCGCCGTCGAATCGCAATCCTTCAGCGTCTGAAATCGAAGCGTGCGCTCCGTTTTTGCGCACGCAGGTGCAAACTGTCAGTCCGTGGCTGCTCATCACTATGGGTAATTTTGCCACCCAGTTCATCCTGAAAACCGACATGGGAGTGAGTCATTTGCGCGGCACGGTGCGGCAAACCGGACGCTTTTTGGTGGCGCCGGTGTATCACCCTGCTGCAGCGCTTCATGACCCTACGCGCATGGAAACGCTCGTGGCCGATTTCGAGCGAATCGGCCGCTTTGTGCATGATAGAATGACCCAGGAATAAAGCAGAAACGGGGCTCGCAACTGCGGGCCTCGGTAAATGTAAGGAGAAAATATGGTAGAGAAGTCCGATGTAGCTGCAGTGCTCGAGCTCATCCGTCCCTCCCTTCAGGCAGATGGCGGCGACGTTCAGCTGGTAGACGTTGACGAAGAAGGCGTAGTTACCGTTGAGCTTCAGGGCGCTTGCAAGGGCTGCCCTATGTCTCAGATGACGCTCGCTCATGGCGTTGAACGCGTTTTGAAGGATCGCGTGCCTGGCGTAACCCGCGTAGTGCCTGCATCCTAAGGAAAGCGCTATGCATTGCTGGGAACTTCGCGGTTGCGACGATGAAATGCAGTCGCGCTGCCCTCATAACGTACCTGGTGAGCCGTGCCCGGCAGATTGCCATTTTGCAGCCTGTGAACGTCCGACCCACAAGGTAACCTCGAACCTTGATTTGCTGTTTAGGTGTGATATCGACAGGGAGCAAAGCGTGAAGGATATCTGCCGTTTCTGCGAGTTCTTCCTAAGCAATGCGCCTTCGACGAATGCTGAAAAGTAAACGAAAGCCGCTCTCCGGAGCGGCTTTTTTTGTTTTGATCCCCTCTTGGAGCCAAGGCGTAAAGGTGTGCTAGGGTAATCGCCAGAAACGAGTGCGCACCTTCAAGCGCTTGTTGCCTAAAGACAGCGAAAGGGATACATGTTAAACAACCTTTATCAGAGCCTCGATCCTGTGGCCTTTACCATTGGCCCTTTTTCGGCGCGTTGGTATGGCCTTGCCTATGTGGCGGGCTTTATCTGCGTCATTGCCATTATGTATGTGGTTGGCAAGCGCTGGAAGATGCGCTTCGACTTCGACTCGCTCTGTATCATTATGCTATGCGCCATGATCGGCGTTATCGTGGGCGGTCGTTTGGGCTACGTCCTTTTCTACAACTGGGATATGTACGCCGCGAATCCGCTGGCCATTCTCGAGTTTTCGCGCGGGGGGATGAGCTTCCATGGCGGCTTTATCGGTGCGCTTGTGGCTGGTATCGTGGCGGCGCGCATGGTGTACATGCCTTATCTTTCCCTTGTTGACTTGGCGATTATCGGTGTTCCCATTGGCCTTTTCTTCGGCCGTTGCGCAAACTTCGTGAACGGTGAATTGTGGGGCGCGCCAACCGACCTTCCCTGGGGCGTTGTGTTTGGCGGTTCTGCCGGCATGGAGCCACGTCATCCCAGCCAGCTGTACGAGGCTTTGCTGGAAGGTGCGTTGCTGTTTGCGATCCTCTTCGTGATGTCGCGCAAGCGCCCGCCGTTTGCGCGCGGCACGTATTTTGGTGTGTTCATGGTGGGGTATGGCATTTGCCGCTTCCTTATTGAATTTGTGCGTCAGCCCGATGCTCAGCTCGGTTACCTTTGGGGCGGCTGGCTCACCATGGGGCAGGTGCTTTCGGTGCCGCTTATTGTGGCGGGCGTAGTCCTGCTGGTGTATGCGCTGAAAACGAAACATCCCCAAGAAGGCCCCCGATTGGCATAGAGGGGTTGGTTGCGCGCGCTGCCTGCCGTGAAAGAGCGGAAAGATATTATCTGACGCGAAGGGGCGGGAGGGTGTGTTTTGTTGCGGAGGCGGCTGAACGTGCTCGCTTTTGCGCTCTGGCGTATTGCCTGATAGAAATGGGATTCTTGCAGCCCATCTACCGCTCACCGATTCTTATCTAGAAATGCTACTTTAGAAGTAGCATAATAGAGGCATCGAAGCTAACTCGCTGCCGAAGAGCCCATGTATCGGCAGCGTCCCAAATGAAGGGGGAATATCATGAAACTTGAATTCTACAAATGCGCTCACTGCGGAAACGTTGCCGTTAAGCTGTTCGACCAGGGCGTGCCGCTTTTATGCTGTGGTGAAGAAATGACGCTGCTCCGTGCAGGCGAAACCGACGGCGCTGCAGAAAAGCACGTTCCGGTAGTCACGGTAGGCGAAACCATCCACGTTGAGGTAGGCAGCGTTTTGCACCCCATGATGGAGGCTCATTTCATCACTATGATCGTGCTGGAAACCTCGAAGGGCTTCCAGGTGAAGCATCTTCAGCCTGGCGAAGAGCCCAAGGCGGATTTTGCGGTTGTTCCTGGCGAAGAGCCTGTTGCCGTATACGAGTACTGCAATTTGCACGGCTTGTGGAAGGCGGACGTCCAGTAACATGTTGCCAAGTTGGCCTTCCTGCTAACGAAGCAAACAGGCAGAAGACTAACCCTGCAACGTTGCACCTGTTAGTTTGGGTGGACGGAATCGTTGCCGAGTAATTCAAACGAGTCCGAGAGCGGGCGGCGCTTTGGCTAAAGCGCTGGTGCAAAAACAGCTCGGAACTCGGGTGGGCTGCACGTAATCAAAGGCTCAGACAAAACTGACCCTGGGGTTTAATCCCAGGGTCAGTTTTTTGTACAAGAGAAATAAGGGGCAGGCGCATTATTCAATATGCGTCGGGCGCCGGCAACGTAACCGCCGCAGCAGGCGATGCCGGTAGCGTGGCTGTTGCCGCATAAGTGCGGCTCGGCGCGCAGCCCGGCTTCTTTTGGACTTTCATGGCTCCCTGCTCTTCAAGCGATTAATTGCCACGCGCTCACGTATTATGTGATGCATGAGCAAAAAGAAGAACACACAGCGCAAACGGCAGGCTGCCGAGCAACGTAAACCGTTTGCTTTCAAGGAATCGTACGATGTCATTATCATAGGCGGCGGGGCCTCTGGCCTCGCTTGCGCAGTTTCGTGCCTTCGGGAAGCCCGTGTGGCGGGAGCGGCACTGCCAAACATTCTTTTGGTTGAGCAGGGAAAACGAATCGGTGCTCCCATCCTGCGCAGCGGCAACGGCCGCTGCAACTTCTCAAATTCGCAGCTGGATGTTAGCCGCTATTGGAATAGCGCATTCGTGTCCCAAGCCTTTGGCTTTCTTGGCGACGACCCTGTCCGCCCCATTATCAATTGGTTTGAAGAACTGGGCCTCGTATGGGAAGAAGCTTCTGAAAGCGGTGGGCTGCTGTATCCCTTTTCGAACAAAGCTTCGTCGGTGTTGGAAGTGCTTATGGCAGCACTGCCAGCGCATGCTGTCGATGTTCATCCCTGTGTAAAGGCGCTTGAAACCCACCGCAGCCATGATGGGTTCGATGTTCTTCTCGAAGAGTCGCATTCAGCCACGGGCAACGGAGGTGCGGCTGCCGGCGAATCCAACGGGGTGCCGCAGCAGGCAACGGTTCGCGCAGGGCGAGTGGTTGTTGCTGCCGGTGGTGGCTGCGCGGAGTCTTTACTGGCCGGTGCTATTCCTGCGCTGCCTACCGCACCGTGGCGTCCAACGCTCGGCCCCCTCGCCGCAGCATTCCCCGAAAACGTATCGAGCGAAGAACTGGATGGCATACGCTCCCACGTACGTATTAGCCTTCCGAACAGCGGCTTTTCCGAAGAGGGCGAAGTATTGTTTCGCGGCTACGGCATATCGGGCATCGTGGTGTTCAACGCTTCACGCTATGCGCATACAGGCGAAACGCTGCTGGTCGATTTTCTGCCGGCTATGAAACTCCGTGAAGCCGAAGACGTTATCCGTGCGCGTGCTGAACGTCTTCAGGGCCAGCCGGCGCATACGCTGTTTCGGGGATTCGTTTTGCCCGAATTGGGCGCTGCTCTGCTGGCGGCATCTGGGATACGGCCTGATGAACCGCTGCAGCAGGAGTTGTGCTGTCGTATAGTGCGCATTATGAAGGCATTCCCCCTAACCGTTCAGGGCATTGCTGATGAATCACAGTGCCAGGTTCATCGCGGTGGCATAGCTCCCGAATCTGTTTGCGCGGAATCGTTGGAGCTGAAAGCCCGGCCGGGCTTGTACGTACTGGGCGAAGCGCTTGATGTTGACGGCCCGTGTGGCGGATACAACCTTCATTGGGCTTGGGCGTGCGGGATCCTTGCGGGCAGGGATATCGCGCGGAAGATAAAGAAGGAGCAGTCATGCTAGAGGTTTCGGGTATTCGCCTTTCGCTGGATGCGGCGTTGCCGAAAAATGTCGAAATGCGAACGAAGGAAGTGGCTCGGGCGCTGGGCGTTTCCGAGCGTGATGTCTGCAGTGCTGTTCTGACGCGCAAAAGCGTGGATGCGCGTAAGAGGAATAATGTTCATTTCACCACTTCGTTTCGCGTCGAATTGCCGCAATCTCAGGAACAGCGCCTGCTTAAAGGGGCGCCAAAAGGCCTGAACGTTCGCGTGGCAAAAGAATACGAGCCGCTTTCGTATCCTGACTGCTCTCATCCCAGTCGTAATCAGGGCGGCAGGATCGTGGTAGTGGGATTGGGCCCGGCGGGGCTTTTTGCCGCACTGTACCTGGCTCGCTGTGGGCTTCGCCCCTTGGTGGTGGAGCGTGGCTTTGACGTGGAAAGACGTGCGGAAGACATTGCGGCTTTCCAGGAAACGGGCGCCTTGAACCCCCATTCCAACATCCAATTCGGAGAAGGTGGAGCGGGTACTTTTTCGGACGGCAAACTTACAACCAATATCAAGAATCCCTTTGCAAAGCATGTGCTGCACTGGTTTGCTGATGCAGGCGCGCCGAAAAGCATTCTAGTAGACGCTCATCCTCATCTGGGCAGCGACAACCTACCAAGTATCGTAAGCGCTATGCGCAACGAAGTAATCGAGCGCGGCGGGGAAGTGCGTTTCGGCACGCGCCTTTCTGGGTGGAGTTTTGCGGAAGGCAAGCTTGTTACCGTGCAGTTGGAAAACGTGGAAACGGGCGCTTGCGAAGAAGTTGCCGCTGCTGAACTGGTGTTGGCGTGCGGTCATTCGGCGCGCGATGTGTTCGAGCTGTGCCGCAACCAGGGCTTCGCTATGGAGCAGAAGCCCTTTTCGGTGGGTGTTCGCATTGAACATTCGCAGCAGGCCATTAATCAGGCTCAATGGGGGAAAGCATCGAAACATCCTGCCTTGGGTGCTGCCGAATACAAGCTAGCAGTGCATCTGCCTACGGGCCGCAGCGTGTATACGTTCTGCATGTGCCCTGGTGGGGAAGTGGTGGCTGCCGCCAGCGAAGAGGGCGGCATCGTTACCAACGGCATGAGTCGTTATGCGCGTGCAGGCAAGAACGCCAATTCGGCAGTGTTGGTGAACGTCGATCCCGCCGATTTCGGAAGCAGCGATGTGCTGGCAGGCGTTCAGCTCCAGCGTGAAATAGAGCAGGCGGCTTTCCGTGTTTCTGCGGAACACGGCGGTAAGCCCTACGAAGCGCCAAGCCAGCGCGTGGGAAGTTTTCTGGGCGGCTCTGCTCCGAGAAAGGGCGCAAAGCCCGCGCCAACGTATGCCCGCGGCGTGATCGAAGCGCCCATTGCCGAGTGCTTTCCTTCTTTCGTGTCGGAATCGCTGGCGCAGGCGTTGCCTCTGCTGGGCCGAAAGCTGAAGGGTTTTGATGATCCGAATGCCCTGATGACAGCCCCTGAAACGCGATCTTCTTCGCCGGTTCGTATTTGCCGCGGTCGCGATATGCAAGCGCGCTTTGCCAAGGATGGCGTCGCTCTTGAAGAGATTCCCGGTAATGGGGTATATCCTTGTGGGGAAGGCCCCGGCTTCGCAGGTGGCATCATGTCTGCCGCCTGCGATGGCTTGCGGATTGCCGGTAGAATTGTCGAGCAATACGTTTAATCTTGAGTCGAGGCCCCCAAGAGCATGCGCTCCTGGGGCCTCGTTTTTAAACCCAGGGGCGGTATTGCGGGCACCGGATTTGGGGCGGCGGTCGTTGCGAGCGTAGTTTCGGCTTGCGCACCTATCAGACCAGTCTTGCTTCCCGGCTGGAAAATCCGCGAGCACTCTGCTTGCGTTCAAGCTCTTTCCCTTGGCCGGCGCAGGAATGCGGCGTCTGGGCCTGGGGCGCGGCGAGCGCGGCCTCCCTTCTCTTTTAACCGCCGCCGAAAAACAAGGTAACGATTCGCTGAAAGCGAACCATTATCCGCAGGTAATGCTGTGCTGCGTGCTGCGGGCGCGGTATTATTGAAGTCCTGAAACAAGGCTTGGTGCCACGCGCGGAAGTACGTGGCGAAACGTCCCATAATCATGAAAGCTTTGATGAAAATGCCCAATGGAGCGCACACACACGAAGAGGCGCTGGAAGCGCTGAAGAACGGTCAGCCTATCGTTTTTCCGACCGATACCCTATTCGGGTTGGGTGTTTCGGTGCTGCATGCGCCGAGCCCCGATATTCTGTACGCTATCAAGCATCGCGAAAAGAAAAAGCCCATCGCCTGGTTGGTGGGTGGTATCGAAGATCTTGAGCGTTACGGCAAGATGGTTCCCGATTTCGCCTTTGCCTTGGCGCGCACGTTTTGGCCTGGCCCGCTTACCATCATTGTGAAGGCAAGCGACGAAGTGCCTGCGGTTTTTTGCTCGGAGGAGGGCACCATCGGCCTGCGTATGCCCGCAAACGAAACAGCTCGTGCCCTTATTGGGGAATTGGGTTGCCCTCTGGCCACTACCTCGGCAAACATTTCGGGGCAGAAGAACACCATCGCGTTCGACGAAATCGATCCGGCAATATTTGCCGCGGTGGGTGCAGCGCTTTCCGACGAAGAGCCGAAAAGCGGCATTGCTTCCACTATCGTTAACTGCGCCTTGGGCGATCATCCTGTGTTGGTGCGCGAGGGGGCAATTACTGTTGCCGATATTCGCGCGCTTTCCTAAAAGGAGGCACAGCTATGGCTCGTAATACCTACCCTCTTGTGCAAGAAACCTCTACGCTTTCCGCCGACGGCAGGTCGTGGCTGCGCGTTATGGTGTGGCTGCCCGACCCGGTATACAGTCGTCGCGGTATAGTTCAATTGGTTCACGGCATGGCGGAGCACATTGAGCGCTATGACTCGTTCGCTCGCTTTTTGGCGGGTTTAGGCTATGTTGTGTTCGGGCACGATCATATCGGTCATGGGAAAAGCGTCTCTTCTGCCGATGAGCTGGGATGCATGCCTCTTCAAGGGGGAAAAGACATCCTGGTTGCCGATGTGCTGCGTGCGCGCGAAGCCGCATTCAAGGTAAGCCGTGAAACAGGCGCCCTGCCGCTGTTTTTGTTCGGTCATTCCATGGGAAGTTTTGTGGTGCGTGCCTGCATCGCCCGCAACCCGAAGGGCCTTACGGGCGCTGTGCTGTGCGGAACGGGCAATCAGCCTCGTGCACTTTCCTTGCTGGGCCGTACACTTTCGCGTGCGATTGGCGCCTTACGTGGGGAAACGTATCGCTCTCGCCTGCTTGATTCGCTGACAATCGGTGCGTTTTCTTCTGCCATCGAAGACGCACGTACCGATTCCGACTGGATTTCCACTGACCCCGCCGTCGTTGATGCCTATTTAGCCGATCCGCTTTCTGGCCAGGCTTTTTCTGCCGGTGCCTATGCAACGCTCACCGACCTTACCGCAGAAGTGGTAACAAAAAAGAGCGCGGCAGCAGTGCCGAAGAACCTGCCGCTGCTGTTTGTGGCCGGTGCGGATGACCCTGTGGGCGCGTGCGGCGAAGGTGTTCGCGCGGCGGCTGATCTATATCGTAGCCAGGGTGTTGAAGACGTTCGCGAAATCATCTATCCGAACATGCGCCATGAGATTTTGAATGAGCCGCGTCGCGTTGATGTGTTCACCGATGTTGAGCAGTGGTTCACCGAGTGCGTGGTTATGAATGCTGTGGTGCGCACGCGTGAAGTTTCGCAGCCCCATAATGTTGAAGGCAAGGAAGGCAGTGCGCCAGCGAAAGAGGGCGCCGCTGCTGCAGAATCCGGTGCCTCTGAAAACTAAACAACGCTAAGCCTCGACCCTCCGAAGAGCAAGGAGAGCAGCCAGTATGGGCGAATATGTAATTGCACTTGATCAAGGGACAACGTCTTCCCGTGCGGTTTTGATAGATAGGCTGGGCCGTATAAAGGGCATGTCCCAAAGCCCATTCCCCCAGTTGTTTCCGCAGCCAGGTTGGGTGGAGCATTCTCCGAAAGACATTCTTTCCAGTCAGCTTAAGGTGCTGGCGGAATTACTGGTATCAACAGGTGTATCGGCAAGCCAAATAGACAGTATCGGTATTACCAACCAGCGAGAGACCACCGTTGTATGGGATCACGTCACGGGCGAACCCATTCACAACGCCATTGTGTGGCAATGCCGTCGCACTACCGAAATCGTGGAGCGCTGTTGCTCGGATGCGGAAACTGCTGCTGAGGTAACGCACAGAACGGGCTTGATTCCCGATGCGTATTACTCCGCTTCGAAAATCGCTTGGATCCTGGATGCGGTGCCCGGTGCGCGTGAGCGCGCCGAAGCCGGCGAGCTGGCTTTCGGCACGGTGGATTCTTGGCTTATTTGGAATCTGACTCAGGGCGAGGTTCACGCGACCGACCCCACCAATGCTAGCCGCACCATGCTCTTCAACATTAATACGGGGCAGTGGGACGAATGGCTGTGCCGGTTGTTCAACGTTCCTGAAGCCATGTTGCCCGAAGTTCGTCCCTCTTCAGGCGATTTTGGAATGATGCATCATCCGGTTATTGCCGGCGCTATTCCGATTCGCGGCGTGGCGGGCGACCAGCAGGCGGCGCTGTTTGGGCAATGCTGTTTCGAGCCCGGTCAGGTGAAGGCAACGTTTGGCACTGGCTGTTTCTTGCTTATGAGCACGGGGCAGCGGCTATGCGCTTCTACCCACGGCCTGGTAACCACGGTTGCTGCTTCTGCGCCGGGTGCGGCCGGTCTCGAATATGCGCTGGAAGGAAGCGTGTTCATGGCAGGCGCTCTTATTCAGTGGCTGCGCGATGGCCTGGGGATTATCGACGACGTTTCTCAAACCGAGGAACTTGCAATGAGCGTGCCCGATTCGGCGGGAGTGTGCGTGGTGCCTGCGTTCACAGGGCTTGGCGCTCCGTACTGGGACGCCAATGCGCGCGGCGCCATCTACGGATTGACGCGCGGGGCCACAAAAGCGCACATAGTGCGTGCGTGCCTCGAGGCGCAAGCATTCCAGGTACAGGACGTGCTGCAAGGCATGGCTCGCGATGCGGGAATTCCGGTATCTGCGTTGGCGGTTGATGGCGGAGCCTGTCGCAACAATTTCATGCTTCAGTGTTGCGCCGATATCGTGGGTGCTGCCATCCAGCGTCCCGAATGCGTGGAAAGCACGGCCTTAGGAGCGGCTTATTTGGCTGGTTTGTCTACGGGTTTCTGGCGCAACACTGAAGAAATTGCGAGCTTGCGGGGCATTGAGCGCACCTTCATGTCGAATGTGAGCGCCGGCACGCGTTCCCGCATGCTCGACTATTGGCATGAGTGCGTCGATAGGACGCGTTCCCGATAGCGCTTGGCACAAACGGCTCCCTTTTCCGTTTCGGCAGCGTTAAGCTAGGCGAGCTTGCGCGCTTCTTCCGTATAATGTGGATAGATTATCTATAGCGGGGCTGCGTAGCCTTGCGTCTGTGTGCCGCCTTAGCGCGGAAAAGGAGAAGGCATCATGAAGATCTCTATCGCATCGGATCACGCTGGCTTCGAACAAAAGCAGCAGCTTGCTGCTTACTTGAAGGGCGAAGGCCACGAGGTTATCGATCGTGGCCCCGATAGCGACAACCGTGTAGATTATCCCGATTTCGCCGTTAAGGTTGGCAAAGACGTGCAGTCGGGCGCTGCTGAGCGTGGCGTTTTGGTGTGCGGTACGGGCATCGGTATGGCCATGGCGGTAGGTAAGATGGAGGGCATTCGCGCAGCCAATGTGGTTCGCCGCGATTTCGCTGTTCTTTGCCGTGAGCATAACGACGCCAACGTCATTACGCTTTCCGGTCGTTTCGTTTCCTTGGAAGACAACGAAAGCATTTTGGATGCCTTTATTGCCACGGAATTCGCCGGTGGACGCCATGCTGGCCGCGTTGAGAAGATCAATGCGCTCGACTAAGGCATTTATCAGCCAATATGGCATATTGCGCAATTGATTCGCGCCAATAGCGTCCCTTTTGGGTAAATATGTTCGGGACAAGCTCGTTCGAGCTTGAAAAAATATCTTTCTGCATTCGTGCGGAAAGACGAATGCAAGGAGGAAAAGATGGACAACGCAAAGACGCAAGCCCGCCATTGGCTTTTGGCGGCAGCCGTGGCGCTGTTCGCGGCAATTCTGTGCCTCGGCCTTGTTGGCTGCGGTCCAAGCGAAGAGGAAAAGGCGAAGCAGGCGCTCGACGCCGAACTCTCCCAGTTCGTCAATCCCAGCGACGATGAGGCATCTAAGCTTGTTGGCCAAATGGGCGGTTCTGACCTGAAACAGCTCGAGCAGCTGGGCATGGACGGGGAATCTCTGTTCAAGTCTTGGGTGAACGGCTTCGCTTATGAAATTGGTGATGTGAAGGTTGACGGCGATACCGCCAAGGCAACTACCAAGATCACCAGCAAGCAGCTCTACGTTGTTCTTACGAGCTGGGGCGACACCTTTGCTGATGACGCTATGAAACAGGGTTTCAGCACCACCGACGAGATCTACGCTTATGCAGGTAAGACGTTCATGGCAGCACTCGATGCAGCAACTCCGGTCGAAACCGAAGTTACCTTTACCTTGACCAAGGACGGCAAGGATTGGAAGCTCGATATGAACAACACCGACAACCAGCAGGCGCTTGCCGATAGCATGTTCGGTGGCGGCATCTCCGCTTCCGAGGCTTTCGGTAGCTAAGGGGTTCGTGGCGGATTCGTTTCGCGCACGTAACATTTGTCGAAAACAAGGAGCCGTAGGGCCGCAGGAGCGGTGCTACGGCTCCTTTTCTTATGACGCTGTGCTATCTTTGAGAGCATTACAAAAGTGCTAAGCGCAGTTCGAAAGGAGCGCGGCATATGTCTTACGACTATCTCGCAGCAGAAGACCCTCAAATAGCAGACGCAATTGGGCAGGAGCTTTCCCGCCAGCGCTCAACTATCGAGCTTATCGCATCAGAGAATATTGCTTCACTTGCCGTAATGCAGGCAATGGGCACTGTGCTTACCAACAAGTATGCTGAAGGTTATTCTGGCAAGCGCTATTATGGCGGCTGCGAAAAGGTCGACATCGTTGAAGATTTGGCAATCGAGCGCGCTTGCAAGCTGTTCGACTGCAAGTTTGCCAACGTGCAGCCTCATTCTGGCGCTAACGCCAACCTTGCCGCCTATCAGGCGCTGATCAACCTGGGCGATACCGTGCTGGGCCTTTCCCTCGACCATGGTGGTCACCTGACCCATGGTTCTCCCGTTAATTTCTCGGGCAAGGATTACAACATCGTCTCCTACGGTGTTAACCCCGAAACCGAACTTATCGATTACGACGAGATTGAGCGTCTTGCCAAGGAGCATAAGCCCAAGCTTATTGTGGGTGGTGCTTCTGCATATCCTCGCATTATCGATTTCAAGCGTATGCGCGAAATCGCAGACGAGGTTGGTGCATACCTCATGATCGATATGGCACACATTGCTGGCCTGGTTGCTGCTGGCTTGCATCCGAGTCCCGTGCCCTATGCCCACGTGGTAACTTCTACCAGCCATAAGACCCTTCGCGGTCCTCGTGGCGGCTTCATCCTCACTAACGACGAGGCCCTGGCGAAGAAAATCAATTCCGCGGTATTTCCTGGTACGCAGGGCGGTCCTCTGATGCACATCATCGCAGCAAAGGCTGTTGCTTTCGGCGAGGCATTGAAGCCCGAATTCAAGACGTACATGGAAAATGTGGTTAAGAACTGCGCTGCTATGGGCGAAGGCATGGTGGAAGGCGGTCTGCGTCTGGTATCGGGCGGTACTGACAATCACCTGGTTTTGGTAGACCTTACTCCTGCCGACATTACCGGTAAGGACGCAGAGAAGCTTCTTGAATCCGTGGGCTTGACGGTGAACAAGAACACTATCCCCAACGAAAAGCGCTCGCCCTTCGTAACCAGCGGTATTCGCGTTGGTACGGCAGCGGGCACCACGCGTGGCTTCGATGCCGATGAATTCCATCGCATTGGTCAGCTTATCGCTGCCACGGTATTCAACGCTGAAGATGAGGCACGCCTCGCACAGATCAAGGAAGAGGTAGCGGGTCTCATTGCCAAGCACCCTCTTTATCCCGAGCTGTAAAGTGGGAATATAGGAGCCTGTCCCATTTTCCCACCGGGTTATAGCGCACAAAGAAAGAACCCCGTTTGCGTAATGCATCGCAAGCGGGGTTCTTTTCATTGGATGGGGATATAGGGCTTGTCCCTATATCCCCAAGACTCGTGCTCTCTGTCTGTGCAAGGGGTTGGATCGTCGGGTGATGGCGCGATCGGGGCCCCAGTTCGCCATTCCGCCTTATCTATTTCAGGTGATATCTTGCTATGAATGCGCAAACCCTGCCTTTTTCCTGTTTTGATTCAGCCAAAAGCAATACACTGTTCAGCGAAGAAGCGTGCAGCAGTAAGGAGAAACGCATGGACTTCGCAAGCGAAGAGCGTTTGACCGTTGTCGATCATCCGCTTATTAAGCATAAGCTGTCGGTGATCCGCAATGAAGATACGCCCGATTATCTTTTCCGCCAGACCGTGCGCGAGATTACTCTTTTGGAAGGCTACGCAGCCACCCAGGACCTGGCAACGCGCTCGGTCGAGGTGAAAACGCCTATTGCCACGTGTGAATGTGAATCCATCAGGGGCATCGAGCCGGTGGTTGTTCCCATTCTGCGTGCAGGCCTTGGCATGCTCGACGGCATGTTGGACCTGATTCCCACTGCTCCCGTTGCCCATTTGGGCATGTACCGCGATGAGATAACCCACGAACCCCACGAGTATTATGCGAAAATGCCCGACTACATTGCTGAGCGTTCGGTGCTGCTCGTAGATCCCATGCTTGCTACAGGTGGATCCCTTTGCGCGGCAATCGACGCGTTGCGCAAGCGAGGTGTGAAGGATATCTCAGCCTGCGTTATCGTCGCATCGCCCGAGGGCGTGCAGACCGTACTTGAGCATGATCCCTCTGTGCGCCTATTCACCTGCGCTATCGACGAAGGTCTTAATGGGGATGCCTACATCGTCCCCGGCTTGGGTGACGCGGGCGATCGTATTTTCCGTACCGAAGGCACGCCGGTTCAAAGCGAACTGGCTTAAGAGCGGGAGAGGGTCTGATGATCAGGCAAGAGCGCCCTTCATGGGACGAGTACTTTATGACCTTGGCAGATGAGGTTGCCACACGCACAACGTGCTTGCGTCGCGCGGTGGGGGCCATCATCGTAAAGGAGAAGCGTATTCTGGCTACTGGCTATAACGGCGTGCCCACGGGGCTGCGTCATTGCTCTGTTACCGGATGCCTGCGCGAAAAACTCGGCGTTCCTTCGGGTCAGCGCCACGAAATTTGTCGCGGACTGCACGCAGAACAGAACGCCCTTCTTCAGGCGGCGCGTTACGGTATCGACATTGAAGGTTCTTCCATATACATCACTACGCAGCCCTGTGTAGTGTGTGCGAAGATGCTCATTAATGCTGGAATCAGTGAGATCATCTACCGCAATCCGTATCCCGATGAACTTGCAATGGAACTTTTGAATGAGTCAAATATCAAAATTCGCATATTTGACGGACAGACTTCAAAAAGTGAGTAGCGTATTTTCTACAGATGACCATGTTTGCTAAATAGAACGTGTTTAAAAAGTTTGAAATGCACAAAAATATAGGACAAAACAATGGTATTGCCCGTTAGATTCTCAAATAGAGGTTTCAGAGAGCGTTTTAGTACGCTATTGTATTCAGCTGGGTTTGTGGGCAGATACCACTCGCCCAAATTTATTGCACGTTATCGGAAACACTGTTAACAACCATGTGATGGCGTTTATGCTGCATGTGGTCAAAATTGGGCTTTAGGCTCTGAACACGGAAGAAAGGAAGAAATGCTCGCACCAGTAGCAGCAGGAATCGCAGCAGGAATCATCGGGTTTCTCCCCTTGTTCATTTCCCTGCGCCTTGCACGCCGCTCCACGAGTCTTTCTGCCATGAGCGCTGGTTTGTACGGTTTGGCTGGCACGTTTGTATCGCTCATCGTGGTTGCCGTCGCTCTTATCGTGTGCGCTATGGTTGCGCGCGATGTGGTTCTTCCCTTTGGTGTGGCTGAGATCGTGGCGCTTATCGTGTCCACGTCTGCATATGTCGTTTATAAGAACGTCCTTGCTAAGCGCAAGAAATAAGTAAGTAACGGAAAGGTAAGGAATCCTGATGGGTGAAGCTCTTTCACAGTTCGTCGAGGAGGCACAGCATCTCTCGTCTCAGTTCGACTCGACGACGGTCTTTTCCATTGCGGGTTGGAACGTATCCCAGTACGTCCTGTACATGCTGGTCGCTCTCGTTCTGGTAGCTGCATTGGTTCTTATCGCGGGTCGCAAGCTTACGCTCGTACCTCACGGTAAGTTCGCACACATCTTCGAGTTCGGCTACAACTTCATTTCTGAAGGCGTTGGCGCCGACGTTATCGGCGAAGGCTTCAAGAAGCACGTTCCCTTCCTGGCTACGCTGTTCTTCTTCATCCTTACCGCCAACATCATCGGCCTCATTCCTGGTGCAAAGGCCGCTATGGGCACCATCTCCATCACCTGGGCACTGGCTGCTATTTCCTTTATCTACTTCAACTTCTGGGGCTTGAAGGAGCTTGGCTTCTTCCATTATTTCAAGTCGCTGTGCCCTTCGGGCGTACCGGCTCCCATTGCCCCCATCATTTGGTTCCTGGAGTTCTTCTCCATGGTAATCCGCGTTCTGACTCTTGCCGTTCGACTTTACGGCAACATGCTCGCAGGCCATATGGTTCTCGCCGTATTCTCTCTGGCAACCACCATCTTCCTGCAGACCGCCATCTTCCAGATGGACATCGTTGCGGGTCTGCCTGCAATCGCATGGTTCTTCTTGCTGTTCTTCATGTATGCGCTCGAAACCCTCGTTGCTTTCTTGCAGGCATACGTATTCACCATTTTGTCTTCTTCCTACATCGGCATGGCAATCCATCCTCACTGATAGGAAGAAACAGTTTTCGGCTTGCGCCCTTAGCGGCGCAGGCGGCCTAGAGGCCGCCACCTAACTTGTGTACTACAGCTGGTACAAGAAAAATTTCAGCTGATTAAGTAATAGGGACGAGGGAAAGGCCCTTGTCCAACTAAAGGAGGTAATCGTGGAACTCACTCTCGCAATCGCTGCGTTGAAGGTCGTTGGCTATGGCCTCGCAGCAATCGGCCCTGGCATCGGTATCGGCGTTGCTACCTACGGCCTGTGCGTGTCTGCTGCTCGTCAGCCTGAGATGAAGGGTCAGCTCATGGGCTACTTCTTCATCGGTGCTGCTATGTCTGAGGCACTCGCACTGCTCGGCCTGGTTCTTTTCTTCATCGGCTAGAACTTCGCGAAGTAAGTAACTAACGAAGAAACCGAAAGAAGAGAAGGAGGCACGCGAATTGAACGCACACGTACGTAACTGCGCAAGTGGCATGATCGCCTTTGCGGCTGCGTCTGCGGCATTCCCGGTATGCGCGTTCGCTGACGAAGGAGCAGGAATCAATGCAATTCTTCCTCAGATGGAAGAATTCATCCCCATGCTCGTCGCCTTCATCATCTTGTGGATCGTTCTTGCCAAGTTTGGTTGGCCTCTGTTCGAGGGCATGCTGAACAAGCGTGAGGAAACGATCAAGAACTCTTTGGAGAAGTCTGAAGAGGCACGACAGGAAAGCGAACGACTTCTGGCTGAGTATCGTGAGCAGCTCGAGGGTGCAAAAACCCAGGCTCAGCAGATCCTCAACAATGCCAAGCTCACCGGCGACGCTCTCGAAAAGGAGATCACCGCTAAGGCTCAGGCTGAGGCAGATGCCATTGTCGACAAGGCTCGTGCGCAAATCGAGCAGGAGAAGGAAAACGCCATCAAGGAGCTTCAGGCTACCATGGCAGATACTTCTATTGCCGTTGCATCTCGCCTGATCGGTGAGGATTTCAGCGACGATGAGCACCGTAAGCTCATCGAGCGCTACGTGAAAGAGGCAGGTAGTCTAAATGGCTAATCGTCTTGTCATCAATGAAACGATTGCAGCCTACGCCAACGCTGCCATCGATGGCGCTAACGCCACCGGCGGTCGTGACGCTGTCGTTGAGGTTCGCAACCAGATGCGCCAGATCCTTGGGTTCATGGCAACCAACATCGATTTACGTCTCTCGTTGGATAACGAGGCTTACACTGCTGAAGAGCGCCAGGCGCTTGCAGGCAACGTTTTCGATGGCTACAACCCAGTGGTCAAAGAGCTTCTTGGAGTTATGGCTTCTCGCTGTGACGCAGCACTGTTCCGCCGCGTTGTTTCTCTGTACGAGGATCTCATCGAGAGCAAGCTTAACTTCAACGTTGTTGATGTGACGACGGTTGTTGAACTTGATGACAACCTGCGAACCGTAATTACCAATAAGGCCGAATCTGATCTGGGTCGCGACTGTGTTCTTGTTGAGCACATCGATCCTTCGATCCAGGGCGGCATTATCCTGAGCACTGGCGACCGATATGTCGATGCGAGCGTCCGCACGCAGTTCGACAAGGCTCGCATTGCTCTGAAAAAGAAAGATGGAGGTGAATGCTAGTGACTGAAATCACCGCACAGTCTATCGACGCCGCACTGCGCAAGCAGCTCGACGCCATCAACACCAGCGTTGAGTCTCGCGAGACCGGCACGGTTGTACAAATTGGCGACGGTATTGCGCGTATCGACGGCCTTAAGGGTGCGATGTCTGGCGAGCTTCTCGAGTTCGTCGCTTCCGATGGACGTATCGTTTCCGGTTTGGTGCAGAACCTCGAAGAAGATGAGGTTGGCGCCGTACTCCTCGGTGACGTCACCGCAATTAAGGAAAACGACCAGGTACGTACCACTGGCAAGATTCTTGAGGTTCCTGTTGGCAAGGCTATGCTTGGCCGCGTTGTTAACGTGCTCGGCCAGCCTATCGACGGCAAGGGCCCCATTGAGACCACTGCTACCCGCCCGGTAGAATTCAAGGCTCCCGGCGTTCATGAGCGTCAGCCTGTTGAAGAGCCGATGCAGACCGGTATCCTCGCAGTTGACTCCATGATTCCGATTGGCCGTGGCCAGCGCGAACTCATCATTGGCGACCGTCAGACCGGTAAGACCTCTATTGCCGTTGATGCCATCATCAACCAAAAGGGCAAGGGCATGGTCTGCGTATACGTTGCTGTAGGCCAGAAGGCTTCCACCGTATCCGGCATTGTTGAGACCCTCGAGCGCTTTGGCGCTATGGATTACACCATCGTTGTTGCCGCTACCGCATCCGATCCTGCTCCTCTGCAGTACATGGCTCCTATGGTTGGTGCTGCAATGGGCGAGTACTTCATGTACAACGGCGAAGACGGCAAGCCCGCTAACGCTGAGAATCCTGGCGGCCACGTACTCTGCATTTACGACGACCTCACCAAGCAGGCCGTTGCATATCGTCAGATGTCCCTGACCCTGCATCGTCCTCCCGGACGCGAGGCATATCCTGGCGACATCTTCTACCTGCATTCTCGCCTGCTCGAGCGTGCATGTAAGCTGTCCGATGAAAACGGTGCAGGTTCTCTTACCGCACTGCCCATCATCGAAACCCAGGCTGGTGACGTTGGTGCGTTCATTCCTACGAACGTTATCTCCATTACCGACGGTCAGATTTACCTCACCACCGACCTGTTCTATCAGGGTCAGCGTCCTGCTGTTAACGTTGGTATCTCCGTATCCCGCGTTGGTGGCTCCGCTCAGGTGAAGTCCATGAAGTCCGTTGCTGGTACGCTGCGCCTCGACCTCGCTGCATATCGCGAGCTCGCTGCATTTACCCAGTTCGGTTCCGACCTGGACGCTGCAACTCAGCAGCAGCTTACCCGTGGTGCTGCAATGACCGAGCTTCTTAAGCAGGGTCGTTACACCCCGATGTCCGTTGAAGACCAGGCAACTGCTATTTGGGCTGGCGCTCATGGCTTCCTGGACGATGTACCGGTTAAGAGCATTGTTCGCTTCCGCGCTGAAATGCTCGACTACCTGCATCACTCCGGCAATGGCGTTATGGACAAGCTTGCTGATGCAAAGAAGTTCACCGACGAAGTAGAGGCTGAACTGAATGCTGCTATCCCGGCATTCAAGGCTCAGTTCATCGCGTAAGGTAGGTCACTATGCCCAACCTTCACGATATTGAAAGGCGAATCAAGTCCGTCGAATCGACGAAGCAGATTACGCATACCATGCAGATGGTCGCTGCTGCTAAAATCCGTCATTCGACCGAGCGTGTCGAAGCTGCTACGCCTTATGGCGAGGCTGTGAAGGAGATGCTGGCCAACATCGCACGCATGGGCGGTACTAGTGCACCGCTCGCGACGGCGCATGACGAGGTTAAGAAGACCCTTATTGTGGTCATCGCCTCCGACCGTGGTTTGGCTGGCGGCTTCAATTCCAGCGTGCTTCGTCGTGCCGAGCAGATCATGAAGGAGCGCAAGGCAGAGGGCAAGGAGGTCGCTGTTGCCGCATGTGGCAAGAAGGCGATCGGCTACTTCAAGTATCGTGGTATCGATACGGTGCTTGCCTTCCGCGACCTGTCCGCTGATCCTCGCGTCGAAGAGGCTGATGCCCTGGCTGACTATGCTATGGAGCATTACCTCTCTGGCGAAATTGACGAGGTAGTCGTTCTTTACAACCATGCGAAGAACGCAGGTGAGCAGGTTCTGATCCAGCAGCCTCTGTTGCCGGTAAACCCGAAGGCATTCCTCCCCAAGGGCGAGGTATTTGTCAAGGGCGGCGGCATCACCGAGCCGACTCCCGATAACCCCGATCTTCCGGGTGCTATCGATTACGAGCCCAGCGAGGAAGATGTCTTGGATCACTTCCTTCCCGAGTATATTGCAGGTCATTTCTACTATATGCTCATTGACTCAGCAGCAGCTGAGCAGGCTGCTCGTCGCAATGCAATGAAGAATGCGACGGACAACGCCAATGACATGATTGAGACCCTCAACCGTGTCTACAACCGTGTACGTCAAGGCGCTATTACGACCGAGATCAACGAGATCGTCGGTGGCGCCGCAGCTTTGGAGGACTAAATGGCTGAAGAAACCAATACTGCTTCTGCGGCCACGCAGGGTGCCATCGGACACATTGTCCGTATCGTTGGCCCTGTTGTCGACGTTGAGTTCGCTCCGGATCATATGCCGGCGATCTACAACGCTCTGACCGTGAAAGCTACTACCCCCGTGGGCGACATCAATGTCGTTCTCGAGGTTCAGATGCACCTCCCTGGTGACCTGGTTCGCTCCGTTGCCATGTCGTCTACCGACGGCCTGGTACGCGGTCTGCCCGTACAGGACACTGGTGCACCTATGAAGATGCCCGTAGGTCCTGAGACCCTCGGCCGCATCTGGAACGTTATGGGCCAGCCCGTTGACGGTATGCCCATGCCCGACGTTAAGCAGTGGGCACCCATCCATCGTCCCGCTCCCGCTTATGAAGAGCTCGTCAACAAGACCGAGATCTTCGAAACCGGTATTAAGGTTATCGACCTTATCCAGCCCTTCATTAAGGGTGGTAAGACCGGTCTGTTCGGCGGTGCAGGCGTTGGTAAGACCGTTATCATTCAGGAGCTCATCAACAACCTGGCTCAGGAGCATGGTGGTACGTCTGTATTCACCGGCGTTGGCGAGCGTACCCGTGAGGGTACCGACCTGTTCCTGGAAATGACCGATGCAGGCGTTATCAACAAGACCTGCTTAGTTTACGGTCAGATGAATGAGCCTCCGGGAGCTCGTCTTCGCGTCGGCCTGTGCGGCCTGACCGAAGCAGAGTATTTCCGTGACCAGGGTCAGGACGTTCTGCTGTTCATCGACAACATTTTCCGCTTTACCCAGGCAGGTTCTGAGGTATCCGCACTTCTTGGCCGCATGCCTTCCGCAGTAGGCTATCAGCCCACCCTCGCTACCGAGATGGGCGACCTTCAGGAGCGTATTACCTCTACCAAGACCGGTTCTATTACGTCCGTACAGGCCGTATATGTTCCCGCCGACGACTTGACCGACCCCGCGCCGGCCACGACGTTTACCCACCTCGACGCTAAGACGGTTCTTAACCGTTCCATCGCCGAAATGGGCATCTATCCTGCTGTTGACCCGCTCGAGTCCAGCTCTCGCGCTCTCGATCCCGAGATCGTTGGCGAAGAGCACTACCGCGTTGCAGTTGGCGTTCAGGAGATCCTGCAGAACTACAAGGACCTCCAGGACATCATCGCAATTCTTGGTATGGACGAGCTCACGGAAGATCAGAAGGTCATCGTTAACCGCGCACGTAAGGTGCAGCAGTTCCTCGGCCAGAACTTCCATGTTGCTAAGCAGTTCACCGGCCAGGATGGCGTCTATGTAAAGATGGAGGACACTGTTCGCTCCTTCGACGAGATCCTCAAGGGCAACTGTGACCATATCCCCGAGGTTTGCTTCCGTACTACCGGTTCTATCGAGGATGTTTACGCAGCCTACGAGAAGCTTCAGGCAGAGGAGTAAGTCATGTCGGTGATCAGGTGTGATGTCGTAGCAAAGAACAAGGTGCTCTTCTCAGGTGAGCTCTACAATGTCATGGTTCCCGGCACTGAAGGTGAACTGGGTATCATGGAAAACCATGAGCCATTTGTATCCGCCCTTAAGGACGGCGTCATCTGGGCCCGCACCCAACAGGAGGGCGGCGAAGTTTTGAGCGCTGCCATCATGGGTGGTTATGTCCAGGTGCTGAAGGACCGCGTCATCGTTATTTGCGACAAGACGCGCCAGATCGAGCGCATCAACGTCGACAGGCTTAACAAGGATATTCCTATGCTTGAAGAGAAGATCGCTAACCTCAGCGAGACGAGCATCGTTTCTCGCTCTCTTCTGACGCGTAAGCTGCGCTGGTGTAAGGTTCAGCTTGCTGCAAAGGAAAAGGAAGACCTGTACAAGTAAGGATCATCCACGATTACCTTCAGTTGGTTTTTCTGATCTGTGCCAGAATTGAAAGGCGACCCTACGGGGTCGCCTTTTTGTGTTTGTGAGGGTGCGAAGTGGGTGGCAATGCCGATTGCCCGGGAGATTGTAAGTGCAGGCAATCAGGCGCTGGCGATTTTGCGCGGTTTGGGGAGACAGAATGGCAAGATATTCGCGCTATGTATGATTTGGAGACCTCGGACGGGGAAAGGGGTCCTTCCTGGCAAGATTTTTACGATATGTATTCCCAAACAGCGGTTTGCGGGGCTTTTTGGATACGCGGCGCGTAAATCTTGCCAAAACCAGCTTATTTTGGATACATATCGGCGATATATTGCCACAGAGGGGGGTGTTTTTCCGTCCGAGGCCCCTTTTGGCATACATCAAGCGAAAATCTTGCCACGGATGAGTGCCTGGGAATGCTTTAGGCGAATATTTTGCCACCGTCGACACGCGGAGAACGCATCACGGTGAAATCCTGCCACAGCCGCCACTCGGAGAATGCATTATGCTTGAATCCTGCCCCCGCCGAAACATGGAGAACGGATCACTGTGGAATTCTGCCCCCCACCGAACACTTCGGAGCATGCCTTGGTGAAATAACGCAGAAGCCATGCCCTCCAGAGGCGCTGGCCCCAACTGGAGCCAGCGAGCTTCAATCGACGAAAGCAAGCTCGCGTCCCAGGATTAAGCTCTCGATCCGCGGACCCCCCTTCTCGCGCTTGCTCTACCCTTGCGTCTTTCGTTATACGCGCCTGAGGGAGGCTTTCATTTCGACGCTCCAGCGCGTTAATCGAACAAGAACTGTTGTTTTGATTGCAAGTCTGCCTTTTTTTGCATTCGATGGCAAAATAAGGAACGAAAAGAAATTCGAGGTTGCGCATTCGCGCACAGCATAGGAGACGTACATGGCATTTGCTCACTTACACTGCCACACCGAGTATTCTCTGCTAGACGGTGCTACCCACATCTATGACATGGTCAAGCGAGCAGCCGATTTGGATATGCCTGCCGTGGCTATCACTGACCATGGTGTTATGTCTGGCGTTCCAGAGCTCGATGAAGCTTGCCGCAAGGTCAAAAACGAAACCGGCAAGTGGGTTAAGCCTATTTTTGGTTGCGAGATCTACTTCACCACCGACAGTGAACTGAAGAAGCAAAAACAAAAGCTTCATCACATGATTCTTTTGGCTAAGAACAATACGGGGTACCACAACCTGTTGAAACTGGTCAGCGAATCGCATGTAGACAATTTCTATTATCGTCCGCGCACTACGTTCGAGATGCTCCAGAAGTATTCTGAGGGAATAATTGCTACCAGTGCATGCATTGCAGGCATTATTCCTCGCTGCATCGATGATGGAGCGTTTGCCGAGGCCAAGGAGTGGGCGCAGAAATTCGCCGCACTTTACGAGCCGGGCGATTTTTATATCGAGCTTCAGGACCAGGGCATTACTACGAACGCTGGCATGTCCCAGTATGAAATGAACTGCAAGCTTACCCAGCTAGCTTGTGAGCTGGGCTTGCAAACCATTGCCACCAACGACTTCCATTACCTTACGCAGGAAGATGCAATGGCACAGGATATTATGCTCTGCATCGGCACCAACGCCACGGTTACTCAGGAAAAGCGCTTTAAATTCCCAAACGACCAGTTCTACATGAAGACCGAGGAAGAAATGCGCCAAGCGCTGAAAGACTTCCCCGAGGCGTGCGACAACACGGTTCTGCTCGCTGAAAAGTGCAATGTGGAACTGGAACGAGATGAAATTCTTCCGCGTTTCCCGCTGCCTGAAGGCTATACCGAAGAAATGCTTTTCCGCGAAGAGATCGAGAAGGGTCTCGAGCGTCGCTATGGACCCGATTGGCGCAATGTCGTTATCGCCGACAACACCGGCAAGGAAAAGTCGGTTCTGGAACAGTACGAATACGAAGCTGACATTATTATTCAGCAGGGCTTTCCAGCTTACTTCCTCATCGTTCAGGAGTATATCCGCTGGGCTCGCGAAAATGGCATCGGCGTAGGACCTGGTCGTGGCTCTGCTGCAGGATCGCTCTGCACGTACGCCATGGGCATCACCGACCTAGACCCCATTAAAAACGGCTTGATGTTCGAACGCTTTCTCAATCCTGAACGTGTTGAGATGCCCGATATCGACGTCGACTTCGACGATCAGCATCGTCAGGATGTTATCGAGCATATTCGCGAATTCTACGGCGAAGATCATGTTGCGGGCGTTATCACGTTCGGCAAGTTGCAGGCAAAAAACGCTGTGCGCGATGCTGCGCGTGTTTTGGACTACCCCTATGCTGTGGGTGACCGTATCTGCAAACTTATTGGTGGAGAGCTGGGTATCACCATCGATGGTGCGCTCGAGACCAACCCCGACCTGAAAAAAGCCTACGATACTGAAGAAGATGTAAAGCGCGTTATTGACGCCGCAAAGTCTATCGAGGGCCATGTGCGCGGTGAAGGCGTGCATGCGTGCGCAACCATCATTTGCCGCGACCCCATGAGCGATCATGTCCCCATGAAGCGCGATACCAAGGGCGGCGGCATCATCACCCAGTACGACGGTCACTATACGCCTGACCTGGGTCTGCTAAAGATGGACTTCCTTGGCCTGCGTACCTTGGGCGTGCTTTCGCGTGCCTGCAACAACATTGAGGCAACCACGGGCGAAAAGCTTCTTCCGGAAGAAATCCCCATTGAAGATGATCGTGCGTTTGCCCTGATGCGTGGCGAGCTTCGCAAGAACGGAATGCCCCTCAACATGGATGGTTTGTTCCAGGTTGAAGGCGCGTTGTATGTGAGCTTGTTTGCGCAGATTCCGCCAGAGCGCTTTTCTGACGTTGTAGCTTCCATTGCACTTAACCGCCCGGGCCCGCTTGAGTCTGGCATGGTTGAAGACTATGTAAAGGTGGTACAAGGCAAGAGCCCCGTCCACTATTACGACGATCGTCTGCGTCCTATCCTGGAAGAAACCTACGGCACGATGGTGTACCAGGAACAGATCATGCAGGTGTCCATGGTGATGAGCGGTTTTTCTGCCGGTAAGGCAGATAAGCTGCGTAAAGCAATGGGTAAGAAAAAGCTCGATGTTATGCGCGAGCTTCAAGAAGACTGGAACAATGGCGCAGTAGAAAACGGCTATTCGCTCGACATCGCTAAAGAAATTTGGGAAGACGCCGAGAAGTTCGCAAAGTACGCGTTCAATAAATCGCACTCTGCAGCATATGCGTTGCTTGTTATGCGTACGGCATACCTGAAGGCGCATTATCCGAACGAGTATATGGCTGCTGTTCTGTCCAGTTACATGGGCAACAACGATCGCCTTATCAAGTACATTGCGAGCTGCAACCGCAGCGGCATTCCTGTTTTGCCGCCTGATGTTAACTCGTCCAATCTGGAATTCACCCCGCTTGAAGAGGGGATCCGTTTTGGCTTGGCGGGCGTTCGCGGTGTAGGCGAAAAGGTGGCTCAGTGCATCATCGATGAGCGAGAGAAGAACGGTGAGTTTACTTCGCTGCATGATTTCGTGAACCGCGTCGACTCTTCGGCTTATAACCGCAAGACGCTCGAGGCATTGGTGAAATCAGGAGCGTTCGACTCTACGGGCTATACTCGCAAGCAGCTGATGCATCTTATTGACGAAACGTCTCTCCTTGAAAGCGCGGCGAAGCGCCAGAAGGACAAAGCGGCTGGTCAGCTTGATATGTTTAGCATGTTCTCGGATGTGGATGAAAGCTTCAAGGACGATATTCCCGAGCCCGATGGCGTGGAGTGGGATAAGAAGACCTTGCTTGCCTTCGAGAAGGACATCTTGAAGATGTACGTTTCCGACCATCCGTTGCGACGCTACGAGAACTACCTTTCGCGTACCATGAAATACACCTTGGGTGAATTGAGCGAGCGAGAGCAGGGCATTAAGTCAGCTACATTTGCTGGAATGGTTTCCGAGACGAATGTTCGGCGAACTAAGCGCGGTACCCTGATGGTAAGTTTCACGCTCGAAGACACCTCGGGGCATGTTGAGTGTGTCTGCTTCAACTACGACAAGTTCAAAGAAGCCATTCAGGAAGATGCGATTATCACCTGCAAGGGTAAGTTCGAAGTAAGCGATCGCGGCAGCCAGATCATCGTGTATGAAGCTGCTCTACTGGAACTTTCCGACGAAGACGCTAATGTTGCCCCGCTTCAGCTTGAGTTGAGCATCGCGACGCGCGAGCTTGATTCGGTGACTTCCGATAAGCTGATGCGCATCCTGAAAGATCATCCAGGAAAAGACCCGGTAGTGCTCTACGTGCGTCAGGCCGACGGACGACGTATGCGCGCCGAGCTGCCCATGACGGCCGATTCGGGCAATCAGCATTTGAAGGCGCACCTATATGACCTGTTTGGACGCACGGTTTGGAGGGCTTCTTAGTGGAACCCGGTAACAACGGCAATGCAATACAGAAGGCAACCGAAGAGGGGAAGGGCGAGGTGATCCTTTCCCTCTTGGTTTCGTACAACGGAGAGCCCTTTGCCGGTTTTGCGCGACAGCCCGGCCAGCTTACGGTGCAAGGAAGCATCGAAGAGGCGTTGGGGCTGGTGTTCCGTCGCCCTATCGAAACGGTATGCGCGGGACGCACCGATTCGGGCGTTCATGCGCGTGGTCAGGTGGTGAGCTTTTCTCTTTCGGAAGAAGAACTTGCTTGTCGCAGCGAGTTCAAATTACTGCGATCTCTGAACGCTCTGACCCATGAGGATATTTCCGTTAAGTCGGTGCGTCGTCAGAGCAGCGATTTCTCGGCGCGTTTTTCCTGCACGATGCGCGAATACAAGTACTTCATCTGCACCGATGCTTATAAGCCTCTTTTGATGAAGGGGTTCTGTTGGCATATTCCCAAAGAGCTCGACCTTGAAGCCATGCGTGCAGCGGCTGCTTACTTGATAGGTGAACACGACTTCAAAAGCTTCTGCATGGCGGCATCCGCTGAAGGCAAATCAACCATGCGCAATGTGTTTAGCATCGAGGTGTCGCGTGAAGACGCGTGGGGCGAAAGCTTGGTGGTTATCACGGTGAAGGGCAACGCCTTTCTCCACTCGATGGTGCGAACCATTGTGGGTACGTTGGTGGCGGTTGGCCTTGGGCGGCGCAGGTCGGAATGGATCGCAGAGGTGCTCGAGGCGCGCAATCGCGCGGCGGCGGGCGAAAACGCGCCAGCGCAGGGCTTGGTGTTTTGGAACGTTAGCTACGAAGGTGAGCGTGTGCATAACCCGCTGAAATGAGCGCTATAGACGAGAGAGGCAATGCGGAGTTTTCGGTGCCGTTAGTTCGTTAAGAACGCCGCCCGTCCTTCTCTCAAAACCTCTATAAGCGTTTACGCTATAGTAGCCACTACTACAATCATGTTTCATAAGTGTCTAAGGCGCATAGCGGCGCCTAGTGGGCGTAGAGTCCATGTATGACTTCCCACATGCGTGGGATAGAAGGAGAGAGAGTATGTCAACCTCAACCGAGTCTGCTCAGTTGGCTGGTCGAGCCTCCTGGTCGGGCAAACTGGCGTTTGTTCTTTCGGCGGCGGCATCCGCTGTTGGCCTGGGAGCGATGTGGCGCTTCCCGTATTTGGCAGCCAAGTACGGTGGCGGCATGTTCCTGTTTGTATATTTGGTCTTGGTATTCACCATCGGCATCTCTTTGCTGCTTTTGGAAAATGCTCTTGGTCGTAAAACGGGGCAGAGCGCTATCGGTGCCTTCAAGGCGTTCGGCAAGAAGTTTACGTTCATCGGCGTTCTTATGTCTGCCGTGCCGTTTATCATCGTGCCGTACTACTGCGTAATCGGCGGCTGGGTAACGAAGTACCTTGCAGCATATGCAGGTGGCGAAGCGGGTGCTCTTGTTGATGGCGGTACCTATTTCACGAACTTCATCGGCAATGGCCCTGAAAGCATTCTGTTCATGCTTATCTTCATGGTCATCACCTATTTCATCGTGGGTCTGGGCGTTAATAACGGCCTTGAAAAGGCAAACTTCATCATGATGCCCGCACTTATCGTCGTGGCGGCAATTCTTGCGGTGTATGCGCTTGCTATGCCTGGGGCAATCGACGGCCTTGCTTTCTACCTCGTTCCCGATTTCAGCAAATTCTCTCCCGAATTGGTAATTGCGGCATTGGGCCAGACCTTCTTCACGCTTTCGTTGGCAATGGGCATTATGGTTACCTACGGCTCCTACCTCGATAAGGCAACCAAGCTTACTTCCAGCGTTGCCCAGATTGCAGGCTCGACGTTCGGCGTTTCGCTCCTTGCTGGCTTCATGATCATCCCTGCAACGTTTGCTGCTATGGGCTCTGGCGAAGCAGTTGCCCAAAACTCTGGCCCTTCCCTTATGTTCATCATTTTGCCCCAGGTATTTGAGGGCATGGGTAGCTTTGCCCCTGTCGTGGGTGTCGGCTTCTTCGTCTTGGTTTTGTTTGCTGCACTTACCAGCGCTCTTTCTTTAGTGGAAACCTGCACTTCCATTGTCCAGGACGCAACCCATTGCTCGCGCGGTAAAGCCCTCGCTACGGTAATCGTGTGGACTACGCTTATGGGCCTCCTCGTTACTTTGGGATATAGCTCCCTTTCGTTCATTGAGCCTCTGGGCGCGGGAACCTCTATCCTCGACTTCCTCGACTTCATCTCCAATTCGGTAATGATGCCTATCGTGGCATTGCTGACCTGCATCTTCATTGGCTGGATTGTTGGTCCGAAGATGATCGAAGAAGAAGTTATGCTTTCCTCCCAGTTCAGGCTGCGTAAGGTGTGGGTTTTCATGATCAAGTACCTTGCCCCTGTTGCGCTGGTGGTTATCCTGGTAGCCTACGTGGCACAGACCTTCGGCTTCTTCAGCATGTAAGTGGGAATCTAGGGACAGCCCCTATTTTCCTAGCTAGCAAATTGAGCCCTGCTTGCGACTAATTGCGCAAGCAGGGCTTTTTCTTTGCGTGCCGCCTCTTGGCGGGAAAGCGGTATCTGTCCCTATATTCCCAGCAGTTGCGGCTGCGCGACTTATGCCCCTTTCGGGCGTTTTCCGTTTGGGTGGTATGATGGAATGCGTACAAAATGAGAACCCTATCAAGGAGCAAACGTGTCCCTTTCCATTGGCATTGTTGGCTTGCCGAACGTTGGCAAGTCTTCTCTGTTCACCGCCCTTACGAAGAAGAGCGGATTTGCTGCAAACTATCCTTTTGCAACCATCGAGCCCAATGTTGGCTTGGTTCCCGTTCCCGATAAGCGCCTTGACGGCCTTGCTGCCATCGACCATCCGGCGAAGATCATCCCTGCAACGGTGGAATTCGTTGATATTGCAGGCTTGGTTGCCGGTGCTTCTCAGGGCGAAGGTTTGGGCAACAAATTTTTGGCGAATATTCGCGAAACGGATGCCATCTGTGAAGTGGTTCGTTTTTTCAGCGATCCGAACGTAGAGCACGTATCCAAGAAGGTTGACCCGCAAAGCGACGTTGAAACCATCAAAACCGAACTGATCCTTGCCGATATCGCCACCATCGAAAAGGCGTTGCCTCGCTTGGAGAAGGAAGGTAAGCGCTATAAGGAAAAGGCCATCAATTTCGAAGCTGCCCAGAAAGTGCTCGAGGGCCTGAACGAAGGTAAGCGCGCCCTGCAGCTCAACCTTTCCGAAGAAGAGCAGGATGCCATTCGCGAGCTGTGCCTGCTTACCATGAAGCCCATGCTCTACATTGCCAATGTGGACGAAGACAAGGTCAACGCAGAACTTCCTGAAATCGATGGGCAGCATCCCGTGCCCATCAGCGCGAAGATCGAAGCCGACTTGGCCGAGCTCGATGCTGAAGAGGCTGCCATTTTCATGGAAGAGCTTGGCTTGGACGAATCGGGCCTTTCACGCCTTATTCGTGAGGCGTACAAGCTGCTGGGTCTTCAGAGCTATTTCACCAGCGGTGAAACCGAAACGCGCGCCTGGACCATTCCCGTAGGTGCAAAGGCCCCTCAGGCTGCTGGCGTTATCCATTCTGATTTCGAACGTGGCTTCATCAAAGCAGAAACCGCTTCATATGAAGACTACGTTGCCCTTGGCGGTGAAAAGGGTTGTCGCGATGCTGGCAAGCTTCGCCAGGAAGGAAAAGATTACGTCGTGCAGGATGGCGATGTAATGCACTTCAAGTTCAACGTGTAAGCGTTATTTTACGCAGCGCGACCAATGGCCTCCCGAAAAACTTCAGGAGGCCATTTTTACGTGCGCGTTGTTTTGCGATACCCTGAACTCAGCTGAATTAAAGTACGTTGGCTCTATGCGGCATAGGGGACAAAGCGCCGCAGTCAACGAAGACAGGAGGGGTGTCATGGAATTGCGTGCTTTCGGCAACACGGACATGAAGGTTTCGCCTTTAGGTTTTGGCGTTATGCGCCTTCCCATGAAAGATGGCGGCAAAACGGTAAACAGTAACACTATCGATCAGGTTGATGTCGATACGTCGATAGCGATGATCCGCGCTGGCATTGACGGCGGGGTCAATTACTTCGATACGGCTTATAACTACGTAAGCGGCTATTCGGAACGAATCTTGGGCGAGGCCCTGAAGGACGGCTATCGCGAAAAGGTATACGTTGCTACTAAATCACCCGCATGGCTTTACAAATCGCCCGAAGATTTCGATCGCTTCCTTGATGAGCAGCTCGACCGTTTGGGCCTCGATTATGTAGACAACTACCTCTTGCACTCGATGAATGGCGGCAGCTGGAAAAAGACAGTACGTAATAATGCAATCGACGGCATGAAGCGCGCCAAAGCTAGCGGGAAAGTACGCAATATCGGGTTTTCCTTCCATGATGATTTGGAGCTGTTTGAAGAAATTCTGAATGCTGCCGACTGGGATTTCTGCCAAATCCAGTTGAATTACTATGACCGCGATTATCAGGCTGGTATAAAGGGCATGAAGATGGCAGCCGAGCGCGGTATGGCTGTAGTGGTAATGGAGCCGTTGCGCGGTGGGTTGCTGGTTGATTTGCCGAAAAACGCCCAGGCGGTGTTCGACGGGTCGGGCATCAAGCACAGCAATGTCGAATGGGCCTTTGATTGGCTATGGGATATGCCCGAAGTTTCTTGTGTTCTTTCGGGTATGAGCACGCCCGAGCAGCTTCAGCAAAACATCGGGTATATGCAGAACGCGCATCCGGGCATGCTCTCTGATGAAGAGCGCAAGGTTCTTGACCAGGCAAAAGCTGCGCTTGATTCGCGTGCGGCAATTCCCTGCACCGGCTGCAACTACTGTGTGGATATGTGCCCGAACAAGATTGCTATCCCGTATAACTTCCGCGCCTACAACATGGGTACGCTGTATGGCGATATGGAGCTGGCGAAGGATTTTTACCAGAATGAGGTTACCAGCTATGGCCGTCGTGCCGATTCGTGCACAAGCTGCGGATCGTGCGAAGAGATTTGCCCGCAGCACATTGCTATCAGCGAGTGGCTTCCGAAAGTCGACGAACTGCTGGGAGAATAGGGGCGGGCACCGTTTTCCTGTTTAGCGAACAAAGCCCTGCTTGCGATTGATGTCGTAAGCAGGGCTTTTTTGACTGCTATTCCAAGGTGAAAATACGGCACTTGTCCCTACATTCCCACTTTGCTAAATTAGTGACGCTGTGTCGCTTATGATACTATGCTGTCGAACAGCAATGCGTCGCTATGCTGTAATGAATAAGTGGGAAAATAATACCTGTCCCTATATTCCCATTTGATCGGAGGGGTGCATGGAATCCGATGCTATAGAGAAGATCTTGGAAAGCGTTGCCGCAGGTAAAACCACGCCTGCCGAAGCGTTGCTTTCCTTGAAGAAGGAGCCCTTTACCGACTTGGGGTATGCCAAGGTGGATCATCATCGCGCCTTGCGCCAAAACGCCACCGAGGTTATCTATGGCGAAGGAAAAACCCCTGATCAGATTCGCGGCATTGCGGAATCTTTGCAACAGGGCGGCGCAAAGACGGTGCTCGTTACCCGCATGAAGCCCGAAGCGGTAAGCCTTATGACCAACCGCTTCGCCGATGAATTCACTTACTTCGACATTTCTCGCGTGGGGCTGCTTGGGCGAATGCCCGAACCAACGGGTAATGGCACTATTGTGGTGGCTGCTGCTGGCACCAGCGACATGTATGCCGCCGAGGAAGCGGCGCTTACCGCCGAAGCCCTGGGCAACCAGGTGCAGCGCCTCTACGATGTGGGGGTCGCGGGGCTTCATCGCCTGCTTGCGCACATGGATGACATCATGCAGGCACAGGTTATTATCACCGTTGCCGGCATGGAAGGTGCCCTTGCCAGTGTGGTGGGCGGCATGGCTTCATGCCCGGTTATCGCGGTGCCCACCAGTGTGGGCTACGGGGCTTCATTCGGCGGCTTGTCGGCCCTGCTTTCCATGCTCAATTCCTGTGCAAGCGGAACGAGCGTTGTTAATATCGACAATGGCTTCGGTGCTGGTTTCCAGGCTCATCTCATCAATCATCTTCCGGGCTCAGCGCCCGCACAGCAGTAAGGAGCGAATATGGTGCTTTCCTTCGACTTCACCGAAAACGCCACGCGTGGCCAGATCTTCGACACCCTCTTCAACACAATGGACGAAGCGCAGCACAAGCGTTTCTACGAGATAATCGAACGCGCTGAAGTACCTGAAAAGCACCACCACGACATCGGTGAAATCAATAAGACCATCGATGCGCTCGACGCTCCTGATCAAGTTAAAAACGATTTGCGTAGCGTGTATGCCATTCTTGCAGCTGCTGAGGCGAAGGTTCATGGGTGCGATGTGTCCCAAACCCATTTTCATGAAGTGGGGAAGGCGGGCGGCATCCGCAACGCGTTGGCTATCTGCGCCGAATTTTATGTGCTTGCCCCTGAAGAGGTTGTGGCTACCCCCATTCAGCCCGGCGAAGGCGAAATCGAATGCGCTCATGGTGTGCTTTCGCTGCCTGCTCCCGCAACTGCCGCTATTCTAGAGGGTATGCCGCTCGCTGAGCCGCGCATGGGAGGCGAACGTTGCACGCCAACGTCTGCTGCCTTAATTAAGCATTTCGTAAAGAGCTTCAAGGAATAGCGCTTGCAAAAGCCCGAGGGCAAAACACCAGAAACACGCCGCGTTGGTTGGCTTACCCTGCCAGCCCGGCTTTCTGCGCCCTTGAACCGCAACGTCACCGACGCTGCGGATGCCGATGCGCCGTTGTGCGACGATCGGCTGGTGCATGGTGCGCAGCCACAAAGCATCGAGCAACCGTCCAGCCAGGAAAACCTGTTGTTGGGACGTTATCGCTTGGAAGGAGAGGCCGGCCACGGTGGCTTTGCCTCGGTGAAGGTCGCATGGGATACGCGCATACAGCGCCGAGTTGCCATAAAATGCATGCCCCTTGAAGAGGCTGCTGAAATGCTCCCTGAGGGCGGGAGCATCCTTTTGGGGAAGGGTTCCATCGACACTTCTGCGGTGCCTGGACTGGAAGAGGCTCGTACTGCAGCAAAGCTCTCGGATTCTTCCATCGTTCAGGTGTACGACTTCGAAGTGCAAGATGGCATGGCGTACCTCATCTTGGAGTATGTCGATGGCATGACTCTTGCCGAAGTGCTGCACATGTACCCCGACGAAGTGGATCCCGATATTGTTTCCGCCGTATTCAAAGCGGTGGCAAAAGCGCTTCAGGTTGCTCATGCCCATCAGGTGCTTCATCTCGATATCAAGCCCGAAAATGTGCTGATCGACAAACAGGGCCATGTTAAGGTGACCGATTTCGGCCTGGCACGCTTGGCCGGAGAGGCTGGTTATGGCGCTGCGGAGGGCGGCACGATCGGCTATATGCCGCCCGAGCAGATGGAGCAGCGCAATTTGAGCGAGCGTTGCGACGAATGGGCTCTTGCAAGCCTGGCTTACGAAATGATTTCGGGCGCCAATCCGTTTTTGGCCAATAGCATTCCTGAAGCCGAAGATGCAATCTACGATGCTGAACTGGTTATTCCCTCCCTGTGCATGGAAGGGCTCGACCCTGCAATAGACGATGTGATGTTCTGCGCTCTTTCACCTGACCCCGATGAGCGTTATGCGTCGATAAAAGAGTTCGCCGACCAGATGCAGCCTTGTTTAGGCGGGCCGCGTAAAGGCGCTAACAAGCTAAAGCGTCTGGTAGGAGACGAGCTTGAAGAAACCGCGGAAGAGGAACCCGAGGAATTTGAGCCGGAGTTGCCTGAAGAGCCGCGCGAACCGTGGCATCCCACGCCGCGGATGAAATCGGTGTTTGCTCGCATATGGGCAGCGGCGAGCGCAGCGGTTCTGGGCTTCCTGACGCTTAATTCCGTCGTGGCTCCCGATGCGTGGGGCAATCCTATATCGTGGGGCGTTTTGGCGGCGTTTGCTTTGCTTTCCGCCTTGTTACCTTCCGTTGGTGCCCTGTTTGCCTGCGAAGCACTGGGTGTTTCGCTGTGTGTGTTCGGCTCTCCAGTTTTGGGCGTGGCCTTTATGGCTGCAGCGGCATGTTGGTGGTATTTCGCTGCTCGCCATTCGCGCGAAGCTGCTAATGTTGGCTTGCTTCCAGCGCTTATCGGATCGTTCGGATTTGCGCCGCTTGCTCCCTTTGCGGCTGGTTATTTGCTACGTCCTCGCGATGCGGCGGCAACCACGTTGTTTGCAGGCGTTCTTGCCCTAACGCTTTCAGGCTTGGGGTCGCATGTTCTTTCGGGCTGGGATGCGTTTTCCTATGCCCTGGTTCCTCTTGCTGGCAGCGTCCAAGATTTGGTTGCCGCTTTGCTCGTGCTGCCTTCGACGTGGATAACCTTGGTGGCTTGGGTTGCTGCTGCCGCTGTTTCGTCGGCTTTGTGCGGTACGGGCAATCGTGCTTTCTGCACGTTGGGCATGATACTTGCCGGAGCGCTGGAAGTAGGCGCCATCGTGGCTGGCTCGTTGGCTGATTCGGCTGGAACTACCTTGCTTGCCAACCCGCTTGCCTTAGTGCCGGTAATTGCCGCTTTGGTGGTTGCCGTAGCGCTTACCTGCACCGCCGCCCCTTCGCGCGCTTTCGTTGGTGAAGGGGAGTAGCGGGGGCGATCTCGCTTTTTCGATATGATGAGGGCGGCTACCGCGCTTGGTATCTGCCTGTAGACGCGGTTTCTTTCGAGGCCGCGCCTGCTGTTGTGTTTAAACTGATATCGGCGAGAAGTTCAAACCCTGGGAGGGCGGTTGCGATGGCATACGATTTCAAGAAGGAATTCAAGGAGCTTTACAAGCCGTCGTCCAAACCGAGCATCCTGACCGTTCCGCCTATGAGCTATATCGCCGTGCGCGGCAAGGGCGACCCCAATACCGAGGGCGGCGAGTACCAGAGTTCCATACCGCTGCTCTACGGCGTGGCCTACACCATCAAGATGTCGAAGAAGGGCCCGCGCGAAATCGAAGGCTATTTCGACTTTGTCGTGCCGCCGCTCGAGGGCTTCTGGTGGCAAGAGCGCACCAACGGCGAGATCGACTATGCGCGGAAGGACGACTTCAACTTCATCTCATGCATCCGCTTGCCCGATTTCGTCACCCGCGACGACTTCGAGTGGGCAGTTGCAGAAGCTGCCGCTAAAAAGAAGCTGGATTTCTCGGCGGTCGAGCTGCTCAGGGTCGACGAGGGCCTGTGTGTTCAATGCATGCATACTGGACCCTACGACAGCGAGCCGGCGACCATAGAAGTCATGCGCGCATTTGCGGTGGAGCAGGGGTATGCGCCCGACTTCTCCGAAGCTCGCCTGCATCACGAGATTTACCTCTCCGACCCGCGCAAGTGCGCGCCGGAGAAGCTCAAGACCGTGGTTCGCCATCCCGTTAAGCCAATTTAGCGAAACGAATCGCTCAGTGTGCTCAATGCTCCCGCTTTTGCGGCTTCGCATTTGCCGATTGGCGAGGATTGCGTAAGCTGCCGCACCTTCTGACGGAAACGCAAGCCTTCTGGTCGATGTCTCTCGAGATCGGCTCTTGGCTCCTTTTGTGTCGCGGAGTTGTGATGCTCCCAAAAGTGAAACTGAATTTGAGTTTTAGGAGCATTTCTTGAAAGGCAACAGGTTAAAAAGCCGCGACAGATACCTCGAGGGGGCGATGTTTTTTTGCGATACCGACCTCATCAAGGTGATCGCAGGCGTGCGCAGGTGCGGCAAGTCGAGCCTTCTCGACCTCATCGGGATTGCCATTGAGTCCAAAGGGGTTGCCGGCCGCGGCTCCGTGGGCGTCAGCTTGGAAAACAACGGCACGGGCATATGGCGAGGCAGGGCGCCGCTCCTGCCGCGCTATCGCTCCACCTGCTCCCCTGAAAAGTTCAGCCCCTGCGTAAGCTCGCAGGCTTGTTCCATGGTGAAGTTGCCGGAAACAATTTGGGGAATATATTCGGTTGCCTGCTCAAGTGCCTGGTTGAACAGGTCCTGGAAACTGGCGGTGCTCACCGTTTTCGTAAAAGGATTGATCCACGCGGCGCGCTGATGGTTGTCGAATTCACTGACAGTCAGTTCAACGGCGCGGTGGCTCATGGCCTGCACGAACGAATGCTTGCGGAACTTGCGCTCGATATTACCCAGTGCGGTGCGTTTAATGCCGCGTGGCGAATGGAACACGTGCTGGATGCGACGGAATCCCAAGACGCTCTTCGTGAACAAATCAGGGCTCACTTCTTTGCCGTAGGCATCATGCACCGCCATGCTAACAAGGTAGGAAATGATGGCGAGCGTCTGCCTGTCGGCTTTCAGGATTTCCTTGTGTGGGCTGAACGAGGCAACGGTTTTACCCTCGCGGGTCCAGAGCACCATTTCATCCAAATCGCTTTCGATGATGGCATGCACTTCTGATCCATCTTTGTCGCTTAGCCCGTCGATGCCGGCATCGCACAGAGCATACTGTTGCGCGTACACCAGAGGATGCTCAGCTCGGTCGAGCAAGTAGTGACAAAGAAATCCTGCGATATAGGCCTTCGCCAAAGGGTGAGCGGCTTCTGGCAGGTACACCAGGCTTTGAGCGAGCGAGAACAGCAACGCGCTGGGATCGGTGTGATGCATCAGGTTTCCCAACTCGTGGTATTTGGCGGTAGTGGGGTTCGCTACACAGTAAAACAGCGGGTCAGGCCCCTGGTTTCCCAGTAAAAAGGCATTGCGCTCGCGCTCATTGGAAACAACGTCGGCAGCCGCTTTAACAAGAGCTTCGCGACCGAATTGGTCGTGAGTGATAATTGCTGGCATATGCACCCCTTCGTTTCTTTACGGATATTTTAGATATCCCATATATATGCACCGTATACTGGTGTGCGTTTTATGATGCGTCCAAACGGGCGTGCGTTCAAGGACGAAAGGGTAACGATTATGGCGTTTGGGCTCACTAAAAAAGAGCTGAGCTGGGTTCTTTACGATGTGGGCAATTCGGCCTTCGTCATGCTTTCCACGGCGCTGATTCCCGTGTATTTTGCCTCTATCGCCGACCCGGGTTCTTCGGTGGTGGTTGCTTGGGGCTATGCGGAAACGGTTGCTTCGTTGGTTCTTGCCCTGCTCATGCCCGTGCTGGGCAGCCTTGCCGACTTGGCAGGCAACAAGAAGAAGTTCCTGGTTGGCTTTGCGGGCACCGGTGCTGTTGCCTGTGCTGCATTGGGCATTCCCGAACATGCGCTTGTTTTTTTGGTCGTATATGTAATTGCCGCCATTATGCTGAATGGCTCAATGGTGTTCTACGACGCCTTTCTGGTAGATGCCACCACTGAAGAGCGCTACGACAAGGTTTCTTCCCACGGTTACGCTTGGGGTTACATCGGTTCGTGCATCCCGTTCATTGCGTGCTTGGCGGTAGTTCTGGGAGGATCGAGCTTCGGCATCGATGCGAAGCTCGGCATGAAGATTGCGTTCATCATCACCGCAGCGTGGTGGGTGATTTTTACGGTGCCCGTCGCCAAGAACGTGAAGCAGTTGCACGGCAAAAAGCGCTCCGACCATGTGCTGCGCACCACTATTTCCGGCTTGAAGGGAACGGTGAAGAGCATCATGAAGGACAAGCGCCTGCTGTTCTTCATGCTGGCGTTTTTCTTCTACATCGACGGCGTGCATACGGTAATCAAGATGTCCACTAGCTACGGCACCGATTTGGGCATCGATTCGACGCAGCTGGTGCTGGCGCTGCTGGTAACCCAGTTTGTGGCGTTTCCTTCCGCGATCGCTTATGGCAACCTGGCGAAACGCTTTGGAACCAAGCGAATGCTGAAAGTGGGCGTACTTGCGTACTTCTTTATCGTGCTATTTGCGGCGTTCTTCTTGAAGAGTGCGGTGGAATTCTGGATCCTGGCAATTTGCGTTGGCCTGTTCCAGGGCGGTATCCAGGCGCTTTCGCGTTCGGAATACGGCAAGCTCATTCCGAAGGAGCGTGCCAACGAGTACTACGGATTCTTCGACATTTTCGGCAAGTATGCCGCCGTTATGGGCACCTTTTTGGTAAGCGCCTTTACCCAACTTACGGGAAGTTCTTCGCTGGGCGTGCTATCTATTGCCCTGCTGTTCATTGTGGGATTCTTGTTCCTGCGCGCTATGCCGCCCATGTTGGGGGATAGTTAGAAAATCTTTCGGCGTTGGGCTGGGGCGCTATTCCTCGTCGAAAAACTCCGTATCGGCATCCTTCTCCCCGCGATCTTTGAAGGTTTTGCGCGTGCGGTATTCCAAAATGGCCGCAATGATGGTGGTAAGAACCAGGCATGCCACAATAAGGCAGCCGATGCCTTCGATGGTTTCAAACAGGAAATGATAGAGCTCGGCGAAGTCCATGGGTTCCTCTCACGGATTTGTTCATTGCGCGAACGGGTAAGCCGCCTGCGCGTGCTAGGTGAATAAGAGTATACTAGCGCTACTGTTTTCAAACGGAAACATACCGTATAAAGCACGTCGAAAGGGCAGTCATGCTAGACATTCGGTTCGTCCGCGAACATCTTGATGAAGTCGCTACTGCGATGCAGAATCGCAATCATACGTGGGATTCTGCACGCTTCCAGGAATTGGACGAGTCACGTCGTGCTTCAATTGCTAAGGAAGAAGAGCTTCAGGCAAAGCGCAACGCCATCTCCAAGTCCATCGGCAAGTTGATGGGTGAAGGCAAGAAGGAAGAAGCCGAGGCGGCAAAGGCTGAGGTTTCCGAGCTCAAGAATCAGATCGCTCAGTTCAGCGCCGAACGCGCTGCAGCCGACGAAGGTCTGCGCGATATGCTCATGTCCACGCCGAACATGCCGGCTGATTCCACTCCGGTTGGCAAGGACGAAGACGACAACCCCGAGGTTCGTCGCTGGGGCACCCCGCGCAACTTCGAGGCCGAAGGCTTCGAAATGAAGCCCCATTGGGACTTGGGCGCAGAGCTTGGCATCATCGACGCCGAGCGTGCTGTAAAGCTCGCAGGTAGCCGCTTTGTGCTGCTGGGCGGCTTGGGTGCTCGTCTTGAGCGTGCTCTCATCAACTTTATGGCCGACACGCATATTTCCCGTGGTTACAAGGAATGGTGGTGCCCGGCTATGGCCAATGCCGCCACGCTTACCGGCACCGGCCAGCTTCCTAAGTTCGAAGACGACCTGTTCAAAACCCGCGAAGGCATGTACCTCATCCCTACGGCAGAGGTACAGCTCACCAATATCCATTCCGGCGAAGTGCTTGAGGCAAGTGAATTGCCCCTGAAGTACTGCGCCTTTACGCCTTGCTTCCGCGAAGAGGCTGGTTCTGCTGGACGTGACACCCGCGGCCTTATCCGCGTACACCAGTTCGACAAGGTGGAAATGGTCAAGTACGCAAAGCCTGAAGAAAGCTACGACGATCTGGAGTCCATGGTTGCCGATGCCGAGAACATCCTGCAGCTTTTGGGCTTGCCTTATCGCGTAATCAGCCTTTGCACCGGCGACATCGGATTCTCTGCCGCCAAGACCTACGACCTGGAAGTTTGGTTGCCTTCCTACAACGCCTACAAGGAAATTTCCTCCTGCTCCAACTGCGAGGATTTCCAGGCACGTCGCGCCAACATCAAGTATCGCGACCCTGAAAACTTCAAGGGTTCGCGTCTTGTGCACACGCTCAACGGCTCTGGCCTGGCGGTTGGCCGCACCATGGCTGCCGTTATCGAGAACTACCAGCAGGCAGACGGCTCCATCAAGGTGCCCGATGTTTTGGTTCCCTACATGGGCGGCATTGAGGTTATCCGCTAAAGGATAGCCCGAAGGCATGGCAGAAAAGAACACAAGCAAGCGCCCCTCAGTGGTGGGGCGCAAAACGAAGGTCTCAAACGCTTCGGTGCCTAGCGCTTCTGCGGGCAAACCCGAAGGCTTGTTCCAGGATTCTTCGAAGGGCGCGGCACATCCCATGCCGCGTCCTTCTGTTCCCGAGGGCAAGAAGGCTAAGTCTTCCCTGAATGTGGAGACCGATTCGGTTTCCGAGAAGACGGGAACGCCTCGCATGAGCGTCAAGGCGAAGAGTCGCAAGCGCCGTCTTTCGCGACGCTTCATGATAATTGCCTGTTCCATTGTTGCGGTGTTGGCGATTGCCACGGGTTTGCTTTCGTGGAATCAGTGGCTGCGCTACGACGATGCGGCAGACATTCAGGGAACGTGGGTTATCGACGGTAGCAGCGCAACCATCACCGTTACCGATTCCGAAATCAAAATGAGCGATGATGTCTCGTATTCGTATTCCCTCGATACGTTCAACAAGACCATTAGCTTCTCATTCGGAAAATACACGGGCTCGGGTTCATATGCGTTTTCGCCTGAGCGCGACATGCTTGTTATCACCGAAGAAAACCCTGATAGCGAACAGGGGAAGGCCTCGACCAAATTGGTGAAGCAGCAATGAGCTGGTCGAGATCGAGCGAAGGGGCGTGCTCTGGGGAGCTGCCCCTTCGTGCTTTACGGGTGCGCGTGCGCCCCGACAGGATAGAGGTTGAGATCGTTGTGGCGGCCGAGCGCTATGTGCAAACAGACTCCAGGCTGATAGCAGAGTGCTTGGGCCATGTGCCAACGCTTGGGCAGCACGCGTGTCGTAACAGCGTAGGCCCGGTGTTTGCTTCGGTAATGAGGAACACCTCCACTCCGCATCTTCTTGAGCATTTGGTCATCGATGCTCAAACGCGTGCTGCAAAAGATCCCAATAGGGTCTTTACGGGCACCACGCAATGGAGTGCGGGGGATGGTTTGATCGCGCATGTTGCCTTTTCCTATGAGGACGATTTGGTGGCACTCGATGCGCTTAATCGGTCGCTCTCATTCTTAAATGGTGTGCTTATCGACCAACGTGGCTGATATTGGCCCCATTTCTCCTTTAAGATAATAGCGTGAAGCACATGTTGCAGCTGATGGCTGGGTATCTGCGGGCGTTTTTGCCCGCCTGCTTTCCGCTGTTGGGATTCGGTTCCTATAGAATCATGCGCTTTGTTTCTTGCTTCATTGGCGAAGGCTTGTTTTGCCTGTTGGGCAAGAAGGAAAATCGAAGTTCGCATCGCGCCCATGGGGGTCCGCTAGTGGTGGGTTCCCAATCGGCCTGTTGAGAGGACGAATATGAAAATCGCGGTACTTATGGGAGGCTCTTCGGCCGAGCGAGACGCCTCATTGGAAAATGGCAAGCGCATCATTGCCGCCTTGGAAGAAGCCGAGCATACCTCCGTTGCCATCGACGTGTCGGAAGATCTGGTGGCAACGCTTCGAGCCGAACGCCCCGACGCTTGTATCATTGCCGTGGCGGGCAAAATGGGCGAAGACGGCACCTTGCAGGGCTTGCTGGATTTCTTGGGCATTCCCTATGTGGGGTCTTGCTCTGAGGTGTGTCGATCGGTTGCCGACAAAAGCCTGCTTTCTGCCCATATGCAAGCAGCATGCGATTTCTCCGGCGAGCAAACCGTAGCTTCATGGCCGCAGGGCTTCTGCTTTTCGAAGGTTGTGTTTGACGAACTGGGCGCATTTGGCGCCGTCGATCTGTTCGAGGACCGTATTCCCGGTGGTTACCCCTTGGCGGTAAAGCCTGCGTGCGAAGGCCTTGCCTATGGCGTTCACAAGGCGAACAACAAAAAGGAACTGCGTGATGCTCTTCGCGACGCGTTCACTTTTGACGACAAGGCGATTGTCCAGCAGTGGATTGAAGGCGTTGAGCTTTCAGTATGCATTTTGGGATCTGGCTGGGACGCGCATGCTCTGCCGCCTGTTGAAATCGTCCCGCGCAAGGGACTGTATCTCACCGATGCTCGTCTAGGTAGCGATGCAGTCGATTTTTATGCGCCTGTTCGTCTGGAATCGCTTTCCCATGACGAATCGACGGCCCAGGCTATCCGTTCGGAAATCGAACGCGCGGCGCTTGAGGTTTACCGCGCGTTTGGCATGGAGGGCTATGGATGCGTCGACCTTATCTGGGACGGCGCTCAAGCGCAGGTTCTTGAGGTTAACGTAACCCCGGGCCTGGCGGAACGGTCCGTGTTTTCTGCTGCCTGCGAGGCGTCGGGGCTTTCCGTTCCTGCCGTACTCGACAGACTGATAGAGGAGTAACGGCGTAATCTATATTTCACCTCGGCAACAAGAGTGCCAGGTGAACGGTTCTGCTGCCTGAAGGCTGGCAGCGCCTTTATAATGACGGTATTGCAACCAATCTTTTGGGGAAGGTGTTCCATATGGGTAAGTTCGCAACATTTCTTATCGGTGGCGCTGTTGGCGCTGTAGCAGGCCTGCTTCTTTCGCCCCGTTCCGGCGCGGAAAACCGTGCGCTTTTGAGTGAAGTCGCAAACGAGAAGTGCGGCACTGTTTCCTGCCCGCCTCAGCTGCAGGAAAAGGCTGGTCGGTTTGTGGAAGCCGCTGCATCCACCTCCACCAAAGTAATCAATACCGTGGTAGACAACGGCGCTGAGGCTCGCAAGGCCGTTGCCGAGCGCGCTCAGAAGTTTGCTCCTGCGCCGGTTCAGGCGTTTGATACCAACGGCGACGAGCTTCGTCAGAAGATCGACGCTGCTCGCGAGCGCATTGCAACCCAGGTTGCCAAGAACGCTGAAGCTGCGCGCGATGCTGCGGTAGATAAGGTTCCTGCCGTGCTCGATGCCGCTGCGGCGGCAAAGGAAACCGCAACGGGCGCCGCTCAGCATGCCGCCGAGGCTGTCCAGGGTGCTGCCGCAACTGCAGCCGATGCCGCCAAGGAAGCTGCCGGCACTGCTCAACATGCAGCTGCCGCAGTGGCCGAAAAGGTCCGTCCTTCCGACAAGTAGTACACGGTTCGGTGACGCTTCGTTTGCTGTAAGGATTTGCGATTACTGTAGAACAAGAACATGCGGTCTTTTGGGCTGCGGGAACGGCGGTTTGCACCGCCGTTCTTTATACCTGCGGGTTATATGCGAAAGGAATGCTCGGTGAAGAAAAGCGAATATCTTATCAGCGAGCTTCTCGGCGTGCCGGTCTACGAGCCAGGGAAGAAGGGAAAGCCTTCTAAGCGTGTGGGCAAGGTGCGCCATTTCGTATTTCATCCTAAGGCACGTCGTGTGGTCGGGTTCACGGTAAAGCGTCCCGATATTGCGCTTATGGCTCACAGGTCCGATCTCTTTGTGACTCTCGATGGTTTCGAAATTGAGGAAGGTCATATCCTCATCGACCCTAAAAGCTCTTCCGTTGGCAAGGCCGCCTGCAAGCATCTGGGAATTTCCTGGGATGAGTGCATTATGTGGCAGGGCCTTCCCCTTATGACCGAAGCGGGCGACCGTTGCGGGTTTGTGGGCGATGTTCGTTTTGCCAGCGCCGATGGTGCTGTCAAGGTTGTTTCGGTTGATAGAGGCAAAACTGCCGATATTCTGTTGGGCTATACCGATATCCCCGCTTCTCTGGTAAAGGGCTTCAAATTGGGGGTCGGCGATAGGCTCAACAACGAAGACGGTGAAGATTTCCTTCGCGGTGCCATCATCGTTTCGCCCGAGGTGCTTGATATGGCGCCTGAAGGTGGCCTGGCGGAAAAGGCTGGCACGGCAAGTGCCGTGGTAAATGATAAGGCCTCGCGTGCCGCTGCCAACGTTTCTGCCAAAGTGAAGCCCGCCGCAGCAGAAGCAGCCCATAAGGCGGGGGAAGCGGTTAACGACGGTGCTTACAAACTGGGCGTTCAGCTTTCCAAGACCAAGGGCATGTTCTCGAATTTCAAAGAAGAGTATCGTCGAGCTCGCAATGGCGAGGATAGCGAGGAATAATGGGCGGCGTTTCCAAGGAAACCGTTTCTGCATTCGGACACAAAATTAAAAAGAGTGATTTGTTCAAGCTCGTTGGCTTGGTGTGCTTTATCGCTCTGGTGTTTGGCATCGTGGCGGCGTTGTGGCCAAGCCTCTCTCTTATTTTCGAGCCTGACGGCCTCGATCAGATGATCGGAAGCATTCAGAGCCAGGGTCCTGTGGGCGTTCTCATCTTGCTTGGCCTTCAGCTGCTGCAGATCATCGTTGCGTTCATTCCTGGCGAAGTGGTGCAGGTTGCTGCAGGCATGCTCTATGGCCCTCTGTTCGGCACGCTCATTATTTTGCTTGGCTGCGTCATTTCCAGTTCGCTTATTTACACGCTGGTTCACAAGTTGGGAGCCCCCTTTGTTCGGGCCATGGTGGACGAAAAGCACTTGGTGAAGTTCTACGAGTTCGAGCGCTCGGGGAAATTGAATCTTATCGTGTTCGTGCTTTTCCTTATTCCCGGCATGCCGAAAGATGTGTTCACGTATCTGATCCCCCTTACCAACATGCGCATGCGTGCGTTCTTGGTCCTTTCGACCGTGGGGCGTATTCCCGGCGTTATTATTTCCACGTACGCTGCTGCCGGTTTGGCGGAGGGCGACATCACCACGAGCCTCATCATTTTCGGCATTGCTGCCGTGCTCATGATCCTGGGCATTATCTTCCGCGACAAGATCATGTGCGTGTTGGGCACCCAGCGTGCGCTTCATAAGATGGATAAAGAACACGAAGAAAAGCAGGCCGAGAAAACCCTGCGCGAGTCTCTTCAGCAGGAAGATGAAAAGAGAGTAGAGTAGCATGACCGGCAGGGAACAGGAACCGTTCGCGTATTCTCCGGAATCGCAACCAGGGGGCTCTGCCGCACAGCCATCGGGGGGCTCTGCTCAGCCCGCTGAAGCGTTTCGTGCTTCCCCCGTGCAGCCGCACTATGCCGCCCCGCTCGCTTCGCGTGATCATGTGGCGGCTGGGTTTCTGGCTTTGCTCCTTGGCGTTTTCGGCGTTCATAAGTTCTATTTGGGCTACAATGCCCAAGGTTTCACGTTGTTTGCACTCACTGTTATCGGTGGCCTTTTTACCTTCGGAATAGCAACGGGGGTTGTTTGGATTATCTCGGCGATAGAAGCCATTGCCTATTTCTCGAAAAGCCAGAGTGAGTTCGAGCAAATTTACGTGTATGGCAAACGTGAATGGTTTTAGCCCTTCAGTCTTCGCTGAGCGGCTTTCTGTTTCTCGGGCAACGAGAAATGAACGGAGGTTCGTTCGTGTTCGCGGAGCTATTTGTTTGGAAGATGTTGCCTATGGGGTTTATCGTGCGATGTCGCTATGTCTGTGGCGATAGCACGATATAATGGTGACATCGTGTGTATTCATGCCTTTAAGGAGGAACATTATGCCCACCATCACCCGTGATCAGGTTAAAGTCCCTGCGGACGTTATGCCTGAAGCTCGTGAGACGTACATTGACAATTACATGAAGGCAACCCGTGGTACGGGTCGCCTGATGCTTTTTGCTTGCGACCAGAAGGTTGAGCACCTGAACAAGGACTTCTACGGTGAGGGAATCGACATCTCCGATGCCGAGCCCGAGCATCTTTTCGAGATCGGTTCTCAGGGAACCATCGGCGTTCTTGCTGGTCAGCGTGGTCTTGTTGCTCAGTATGCTCCCGACTATCCGGAGATCAACTACCTCATCAAGATGAACTCCAAGACCAACCTGGTTAAGGGTTCTCAGGACGATCCCTATAGCCCCCAACTCTATGATTTGGAAGCTGTTCTGGCTATGCGCGAAGCTGGCGTGAACATCGTTGGCCTTGGCTACACCATCTACCTGGGCTCCGAGTACGAGTCCACCATGATGGCTGAAGCTGGCGAGCTTATCGCAGAGGCTCATGCTGCTGGTTTGCTGGTTGTGCTGTGGATCTACCCCCGCGGCAAGGCTGTTACCGACGAAAAGGATCCCGATCTGATCGCTGGCGCAGCTGGCGTTGCTCTGTGCCTCGGTGCAGACTTCGTAAAGGTTAACCCTCCTCACGAAGTTGAGGGCCAGACCTCTGCAGAGGGTCTTGCTATCGCCTCTAAGGCTGCCGGTCGTACTGGCCTGGTTTGCGCTGGTGGTTCCAAGGCAGACGCTAACGTATTCCTCACCGAACTGCACAACCAGATCCACATCGGTGGTGCTTGCGGTAACGCTACGGGCCGTAACATCCACATGCGTTCCACCGAAGAAGCAATCCGTCTGTGCAACGCTATTTCCGCTATTACTCTGGGCGACTGGAGCGTTGAAGACGCTGAGGCTGTATTCCGCGGCGAAAAGAATTTCGCGCTCTAAGAGGCGCAATGATGCTGCGTGCTGTTCTGGCGGCACAGGGAAACCTCAAAGGGCAAGGCATGGCGCGAAGGCCAATGCCTTGCCCTTTTCAATTTTCCAATGCTCGCCAGGGCGGCGTTCGCTGGCTTACTTGCGAACTGGGAATATAGGGGCGGGTACCGTTTCCCCACCCGACTTACAAAGCCCTGCTTGCAACCAACTTCGCAAGCAGGGCTTTTTTGTGCATCATGTCCAGGTGGGAAAACGGTACCCGCCCCTATATTCCCAGTATTTTGGTTTGGGCCTCTGGGCTCGTTCGGTGCGATCTTTTCCGGGCCGCTATCAAAGAAACGCGAAAAGAGCGCGAAGAGGAAGAAAAACTCTTGCGAATGCGGCAATAGTTTTATGCTCAACAATGAAGTTGCAGGTGAATGGGCAGTTTTCTCTGCCATAGTCTCTTCAACGTGAGCCGCGTTGGAGGGTGAGCTGTGATTGTGTTGCTGATTGCTTTATTTTGCCTGTTCTTTCTTATAACGATACGAGATGTGCGCTATCGATTGGTGTATGGAGAAGACCTGCTGATGTTGGTATCGTTGCGTATTCTTGCAGCAGCTCTTTCTCTGTATCCTGACGAATCTGGTTTGCAGGCGCATCAATGGGGATTTGACTCTTTGGGCGTTTCCGCTTTGGTGGCATGTTTTGTCGCGTCATTGTTTTGGACGTTGGGGCAACTGGTGTCTAAAGTTTCGAGTAGCGCTGCCCTGGGCGGGGGAGACGTGTTGCTGTTGGCTGCATGCTGCCTGTTTGTTGGTGCGGGCAATCTTGATTGCTATGTTTTGTTTGTTGCATTGATGGGTATTGTTCTTGCCCTGGTTTGGCTGTTTGCGAAGAAGAGCAAAACCTTCCCCTTTGCCCCGGCATTGGTGTGGCCCTGTTGGCTTCTGCTTGTTCTGTAGGAATGGGATAAACGGGGGCTGACTCGTTGCGCTGATCTGCCCATTAGGTTGGTGCGCCCGTCACAAAAACAAAAAATCGAGCGTTTTGCAACTTTTTTGCGATTAGGGACTCCCTTCTGTCTTTGCAAAGCGGAAATGGGCCGCTTCGCGGTCGATTTGCTGCGTTTTCGGGCCTAAATCTGTTGTTTGGCGTACCGCGGCAGTCCCTAATCGCAAAAAAGTTGCAAATCGAGTCGCATTATTGTTTTCGAGGTCCCAAAACGGCTCTGTCGGCCAAATTCCGAGGTGCATTTGCCTGTATCGCGAGTTGGCGCATCAAAGAAGTGCGGAAAACAAAAAAGGCTTGCTGAAAGCAAGCCTTTATCATGTGAAGTGGTGCCCGAGGCGGGATTTGAACCCGCACGTCTTTCGACAACGGTTTTTGAGACCGCCGCGTCTGCCGTTCCGCCACTCGGGCGCAGAACTGCATTATACCTAAAACCAGAGAATTCGTCATCAGAAACGAATTATTCATAATCCCTTTGCGGGAAATTTTTTCTGGCCTTCCATCAGTCTCCTTTAACTAGCTATAAACAATCCGTAGAGCGGGATTTCTTGCAGTGTGCGCTAGTGCAGGCGCATAATAATTTTTTAGCCAGTTTCTGGCTCATGTTAGGAGGATTAAATACCATGATCAATGAAACCATGTACGGTTTGGGCAACGCCCCTTCTGCAATCCGCGAGCTTTTCGCGTACGGCCTTGAGCGAAAGGTCGAAATTGGCGAAGACAAGGTTTTTGATTTCAGCATCGGTAACCCCAGCGTCCCAGCTCCTGACAAAGTTGCAAAAACCATGCATGAGTTGGCCGATATGCCTCCTGCTCAGCTACACGCGTATTCCCCTGCTTCTGGCTTGGATGAAACGAAAACGGCGATTGCAGGAAATCTTAATCGTCGCTTTGGCACCGATTACGCTGCCAAGAACTTCTACCTCACCACGGGCGCTGCTTCCTGCCTTTCTTGCTGCATCAAGGCAGTTATTGTCGATCCAGGTGACGAGATCATCGTTATCTCGCCTTATTTCCCCGAGTATCGTGTCTGGATCGAGGCTGACGGCGGTACTTGCGTAGAGGTTCCTGCGCGCGAGGACAACTTCCAGATCGACCTAGACGCACTTTCGGCGGCTATCAACGAGCGTACTCGAGCCGTTATCATTAATTCGCCCAACAACCCGGTAGGCGTGGTCTATACGCGCGAAACCCTTGAAGGCCTGGCAGAGGTGCTGCACGCGAAGCGCAAGGAGTTTGGCAGCTCATTGTTCCTTATTTCCGACGAGCCGTATCGCGAGCTTGCGTATGGGCCAGAGGTTTCCTGGGTTCCCTCTATCTACGACAACACCTTGGTGTGCTATTCCTGGTCGAAGTCCCTTTCCCTTCCGGGCGACCGCATCGGTTACGTTTTGGTTCCCAACGAGGTCGAGGAATCTGAGCGTGTGATGTTTGCCGTTGCTGGCGCAGGTCGTGCACTGGGCTACATTTGCGCTCCCGTGTTCTTCCAGCGCGTGATTGCCGCATGCGTCGATGAGCCGGTGAACGCATCCGCCTATGCTGCTAACCGCGAGCTGCTCACTCAGGGCCTCGATGAGCTGGGCTATCACTATATCGCTCCCGATGGAGCCTTCTATCTGTGGATGCAGGCCTTAGAGCCCGATGCCCAGGCGTTTTCCGATAAGGCGAAGGAGCACGAGCTGCTGCTGGTTCCCTCTGACAGCTTCGGTGTTGGCGGTTGGGTGCGCGTAAGCTATTGCGTTTCCGCTGATGTTATCCGCAATTCTATGCCCGCCTTTGCAGCGCTTAAGCGTGACTATGAATAGGGAACTCGATCCTATCAAGGGTGCCATCTTCGATTGTGATGGCACCCTTCTTGATTCTCTGGGGGCTTGGCGCGGCTTGGAGGATGAGGTGTCCCGATTGGCGGGCGTTACCGTAACGCCCGAAGAGCACAAGATGTTCACCACGTTCACCATCCCCGAAGTAGCGCGTTACTTCCATGAGCAGTATGGGCTTGCTTCGAGTATGGAAGCGGTTATGGGCATTATGGATGAGTACATGATGTCTTACTACGAGCGTGCCCATCTTATGCCTGGCGCTGAGGCTGTCCTGGAATCATGCGCACGAAACAATGTGAAGATGAGCATGGCCTCTTCCAGCAAGCCGCAGTTTCTATGGGCAGGTGCTAGGGCAACAGGTATCGCCGATTATTTCAGCGCTATCGTTTCGGTCGAGGAAGTGGGCGCTTCGAAGCGCGAGCCAGCAGTGTACGATTGTGCTCGTGAGGCAATGGGAACAGAAAAGGCCTTTACCTGGGGATTCGAGGATGCCCTGTATGCCATGGACACCCTTGTAAAAGCGGGTTACCCCGTATTTGGCCTTTACGATGAGGCGCATGGCGTGCCTCAAGCGGAAGTGGAGAAGCGCGCTCGTCTGGTGGCGCCGACGCTTGAGAACGTTGCTGTCCGTGAGGGAAATCTTATTGTAGGTTAGCTTCTGCCCCGGGAAACGGTGCAGGGTAATGCGTTATTGCTTGCCCAGCTCGTTTTCCAACATGTAGTAGAGACGCCGGCCTTCGATGATGGCGTCTTCGAGTTCGGAAGGGCTTTTCATCAGGGAGGGCAGAATAGACTCTCCCGTCATGGAAGCGATGTCTTCCGGCGTGTAATCACGAACCGAATATCCTGATGCTTCCAAAATCAGCTCTTTGCGGTGCTTTGCGTGGTAATGGTGCTGCAGGCCTTCGTTGGTGGACAGGATAACGACGGTCTGTTCGTCTGCGGGACGTTCATGAAAAACACCTTCCTCGATGCCGCGTTCGATGATGGTGATCAGCGTTCGGTAGAGTTTGCGGTAACGGTCGAAGAAGGCCTCAAACCCAGAAGGGTTTTCGTTTGCGATGGTCTCAAGTTCCCAAAAATCAAAGGGAAGCTCGCATTTGTGCACAACATCGAAAGCGATAAGGGCATAAAACTGCGCTGCGCGATTTGAGCTATGCGCTTCAAGGTCCTCGGCAGTGGGGATGCGCTCGTTGGGATTAAGGATGCTTTCAATAAGCGCTTCTTTCGAAGCGAAATAGTAGTAGAAAGACGAAGGATCAACTCCAGCTTGGCGAGCGATTTCGCTCATGGAGGTGCGCGCATAACCTTTGGCGCGGAAAAGTCCAATGGCAACGGCAATAATCTTGTTGCGGGTCTCCTGGCTTTTCGCGCGAGTTTTAGTGCGTGAGTTTGCCATGATCCCCCTTCCTCAATTGTGTCTCTGGCAAGCTTTTATTATGCCAAATTGCCGAAGCCCTATCTAACGTTTTGGGGCAAGGGATTGATTTTGGTCTAAATAGAACAGAAAAGGTTCCATTACTGGTGTTGGTCGGTTCCCAGAATGGAGTTCATGAAGCCTGAGACGATGGAAATGACGATAGAGGCAACAAATCCCGATCCAAACGAATCGATAACGAATCCAGCGCCGAACAACGCATTGCCCATAGAAGCGGCAACATACAGAAGAATGGTATTGATTACCAGGTAGAACACGCCCAGCGAAAGCACGGTTATGGGAAGGCCGATAAGCTGGAGGAAGGGTTTTATGGTCATGTTCAAAAGAGCAATGATGAGAGCCATCACGGCAATGGAGCCCCATGAGCTTCCCGCTCCAACGACGTCGATACCCGGAACAAGCCAGACGGCAACGCCGACTGCAACGAAAATCGCAATTGTGCGCAAGATGAACTGCATGGCAAAGCTCCGTTTCCCTTGTGGGCATCATTTACAATAAACACGCTAGCAAAGCATCTTACGGCAGCGCAAGGCGCACTGCCTCTTTGTTTCCCTCGGGTAGGAATTGGAAGGAAACCCTTGATGATAGACGCAATAGAAAAGACCATTCGTACCCAGGGCCTGTTCAGTGCTGCAACTCCCGTGGTTGCCATGGTTTCGGGTGGATCGGATTCGACCGCACTGGCATACCTTGTCAGCGACCTTTACAAACGCGGCCTTGTGGGGCAGCCCGCCATCCTTCACGTCAACCACCTTCTTCGTGGCGAAGACGCTTATGCCGATCAGAGGTTCGTGGAAAAGCTTGCCGCCCATTTGGAAATCCCGTTCTTCTCGTGCGAGATCGACGTGGCGGCTTTGGCCAAAGCGACCGGTGGCAATGAAGAAGCTGTCGGCCGAAATGAGCGTTACCTGGCAGCGCATGAAGCCCTCGAAAGCCTGTGCCGTCATGTGATGATCCCCATCTCGGAAGGGCGTATTGTTACCGCGCACACCCAAGACGACAGGGTGGAAAACTTCTACATGCGATCTATCGTAGGCACGGGTCCTGGTGGGTTTCGCTCTATGCTGTACGCTAACGGGCCGGTGGTGCGCCCTCTGTTGGATGTATCTCGTCAGGCGCTACGCGATTTCGTGAACGATATTCCCGTCGGCGAGGTAGTGCTCGACGAAGAGGGGAACCGTTGGCGCGAAGACGCCACCAACGCCCACACCGATAGGTTCCGTGCGTTTGTGCGCCATGAGATAATCCCAAAGGCGAAAGAGCGCAATGGGCAGCTGCTCGATACCCTTTGCCGAACCATGAACCTTATTGCCGACGAAGATGATTTCCTTGACTCTTTGGCGAGCGAGTCAGCTGAGAGCAATTTGGAGTGGATCGGCGGTGACGGGGGAGACTCGTTCGATGGCTGTCGCTTGCTTCCCTCTTTCGGTGCGGTTGCACGTCCGCTGCAGCGTCGTGTGGTGATGGCCGTGCTCGAGGCCTTTATTGGGAACGAGGGGCGCATTGAATCGGCATCGATTGAGGCGATCCTATCTGCCTTCGATGAAGAAGGTGTTCCCATCAGCGGTTTCGTTACCAATGTGCAGGGAAATTTAGCGGTGAGCGCTAACAAGCAAGGCGTTTTGGTGGAGCCGATGGCCGTATTCCGCGCACGTCGGAAACCCAACCGCGCGTAATGAGCATTTAGGCGTTGAAGCGTGACGCCTGCCTGAAATTGCCCGAAACTGTGCCAACTGCAATTAAACGTACCTGCCAAACTTATGTGCCCGATTGGCCTAAAAGGAGAATTACATGCCTGATACAACCACTATTCCCGTAAACGTTATCCTGGCTTCGAACAGCCCACGCCGAAAGCAGCTGCTTGAAGAAGCTGGCGTTAAGTTTACGGTGTATACCGGTTCCACCGAGGTGGACGAATCGCTTGATGAGGATCAGCGCTCGCAGCCCTCTGAAGCGGTAAAGAAGCTTGCGGAGCGCAAGGCTGGTTCGGTAATTCAAGATATTTTGGCTGAAAACCCTGTAGGCTTGGGCATTGTTATCGGCGCTGATACCACGGTGGTGCTCGATGGAGAAATGCTGGGCAAGCCCTACAGTGCGGATCATGCGCGCGAGATGCTGGGGCGTCTTTCGGGTCGAACGCATGAGGTAATCACAGGTGTTTCCGTGTGGCTCGTTATGCTTAACGAATCGGAGGAAAAGGGAGGCGACGGCAATGTTTCTTTGGCCTTCCGTTCGTTCTCCGAGACCAGCACGGTAACTTTTAAAGAGCTTTCGACCGAAGACATCAACGCTTATGTTGCCACGGGTGAAACCATCGACAAGGCAGGCGCCTACGCCATCCAGGGCAAGGGCCGCAGGTTGGTAGAAAGCTACGACGGCGATTTCAACAACATTGTCGGTTTGCCCGTTGATACGCTTCTAAAGAACTTTCCTGAAATCATGCAGGAAACCATCGAAGCCGAGGTTAAGCCAAAAGAATAATCGCGGCTTATGCATTGCTTAAGCGCCGCCACCTCTCAAAAAGGGGTGGCGGCGCTTTTGTACAGTGAAGATTTATTGCAAAACAGTCACAGGCACCTTTCCGCAAATGCGCTAAGGAAAGCTTTTGTTACACTGAAGTACTGTCTATACCCGTATTTACTCCACCTAGAGGTGGGAAAAGAGGCTTTCGTGGAGCAGCATCCCAATCTTGAGCGCATCCTTTTTTCCGAGGATGAGATTCGTACGCGCGTAAAGGAAATGGGCGCACAGATTACCGAAGATTATGCAGGTAAGAGCATCGTGGTGATTTCGGTGCTGCGAGGGGCAGCTATCTTCATGGCTGACTTGGTTCGCGAAATCCACCTGCCGGTTGAAATGGACTACATGGCTATTTCTTCGTACGGCAACGGCATGAAGAGCTCCGGCGTGGTTCGTATCATCAAAGACCTCTCCAGCCAGATTGAAGGCCGTCACGTGCTTATCGCCGAAGACATCTTGGACAGCGGTCTTACCCTGCGCTACCTCATTAAGAACCTCGAATCGCGCAATCCTGCTTCCATCGAAGTGGCAACGCTTCTTCGTAAGGACACCCCTAATCAGGCAGATATCAAGTGCAAGTACATTGGTTTTGAATGCCCCGATGAATTTATCGTTGGCTATGGCCTCGACTACGCCGAGCGTTATCGCAACCTTTCGTGTATCGGCGTGCTGAAGCCCGAAGCAGCTCAGGAATAACGTCCGTTGGTTCGATCGAAGAACATAAGGAACTAATAATCTATGGCACAAACACCCAATCAAAAGAAGCCTAATCACGGCAAGTCCCCATTGCCCAAGCAGCCCAATCGCTCCAATATCGTTACGCTGGTTGTATTCTTGGCTGTTGGCATTTTCTTTGCCGTGATGATGACCCGCACCATGACGGCAACGAATGGCGTTACTCAGACCGACGAATTGGTGACGTCTGAGTTTACCCAGGCTGTCGAGCAGGGCCGCGTGAACACTGCTGTTTACGACACTGGCTCCTATACCATTACGGGCACCTATTACCCTGCCGCTACGGCGGGCGAGGCCACGACGGACGCGTTCAACACCGCATTCAATGCGCTGAACTCCGGCATGGCAAGCACCACGGGCGCTCGTCCCACCATCGTGCAGACGCAGGAGCTTGCAGCCTCTAAGCTTGGTTCCGAGCATAACTACACCTGCACATGGGTTGGCTCCGATTCGCTGGGTCAGCTTATGGCAGCGCATCCTACCATTCAGTACAGCGTGCGCCTGGCATCGCCTTGGGGTTCCATCCTGGCATCGATCTTGCCCATTTTGATCATTGCTGGCCTGCTGCTGTTCTTCTTCTCTCAGATGAACAAAGCAAACAACTCGCAGATGTCATTCGGTAAGGCAAAGGCGAAGAAGAGCGTTGAGGAACATCCCGACGTTCACTTTTCCGACGTCGCTGGCGTCGATGAAGCGGTTGAGGAAATGCAGGAAATCAAGGACTTCCTGGAAAACCCTGCAAAGTATCAGTCCCTTGGCGCAAAAATTCCTCGTGGTTGTCTTTTGGTGGGCCCTCCGGGTACTGGTAAAACCCTGCTTGCGCGTGCCGTTGCCGGCGAAGCGGGCGTTCCATTCTTTAGTATCTCTGGCTCCGACTTCGTGGAAATGTTCGTAGGCGTAGGCGCTTCCCGTGTACGTGACCTGTTCAAGCAGGCAAAGGAAGCTTCTCCTTCGATCATCTTCATCGACGAGATCGACGCCGTCGGCCGTCAGCGTGGCGCTGGCTTGGGCGGTGGCCACGACGAACGCGAGCAGACTTTGAACCAGTTGCTCGTTGAAATGGATGGCTTTGAGGCCAACGACTCCGTTGTCCTTATTGCGGCAACCAACCGTGCTGACGTTCTTGACCCGGCCCTGCTTCGCCCGGGCCGCTTCGACCGCCAGATCGTCGTTGACGCTCCTGACGTAAAGGGTCGCGAAAAGATCCTGAACGTTCATGCTGCCAACAAGCCCCTGGCCGATGACGTCGACCTTGCCAGCATCGCTAAGCTCACCCCTGGCTTTACGGGTGCTGATCTGTCCAACTTGCTCAACGAGTCGGCAATTCTTACGGCTCGTCGCAACAAGCACATCATCACCAACAAGGAAGTTCAGGACTCCATGGAGCGTGTTATCGCTGGTCCTGAGCGCAAAGGCCGCGTTCTCGACGAACGTACGCGCAAGACCATTGCGTACCATGAGTCGGGCCATGCTTTGGTTGGCCACATGCTTGAAGGCGCCGATCCCGTTCATAAGATCTCGATCATTTCTCGTGGTCGTGCCTTGGGTTACACGCTTTCCATCCCCGACGAAGACAAGGTGCTCAACAGCCGCAACGAAATGCGCGACGATTTGGCTGTGTTCCTTGGCGGTCGTGTTGCCGAAGAGCTGTTCTGCGACGACATTACCACGGGTGCTTCCAACGACCTTGAGCGCGCAACGAAGATGGCTCGCGCCATGGTTACCAATTACGGCATGAGCTCTGACTTGGGCGTGCAGGTGTTTGGCCAGCCCAATCACGAAGTGTTCTTGGGCCGCGATTACGGCAACACGCAGGATTACTCCGACGATACGGCTCGCCGTATCGACGACGAGGTTGCTCGCATCATGAAAGAAGCCCACGACCGTGCGGTGGAAATTCTTTCCTCCAAGCGCGACCAGATGGACCTTATGGCTACCGTTTTGCTTGAGCGCGAAACGATTGACGGCGATGCTTGCCAGGCATTGCTCAACAACCGTTGGGCAGAGTACCTGCAGGAAGAACAGGCCAAGGAAGCTGAAGGCAAAAAGCCAGAGCTTGAAACTGCTGAAGATGCCCCCGCCGATGCGGCTGCACAACAGGATCAGCAGGCCTCCGCGGTAAGCGAGGCAACACCCGCAAAGCCTGAAGCCCCTGACGGGGGAGCGTCGGGCCCTGAATCGGGCAACCAACAATAATGGTTAGCAACGCCCCGGGCCATACGGCCTGGGGCGTGGTTTATAAGGAGCAAAACTATGATTTGGCGCTGTGGACGCTTTCCCTTCGATTCCCGCACTCCCGTTATCATGGGCATTTTGAACGTGACCCCCGATTCATTTTCCGATGGTGGCTCGTACGCCAACGTTGAGGAAGCGGTGGCTGCCGCCCAGAAAATGGTTGAAGAGGGCGCTCTTATCATCGATGTGGGCGGTGAATCAACGCGCCCTGGTGCAAATCCCGTGCCTGTCGAAGAAGAGCTTTCTCGCACTATTCAGGTAGTGAAGCAGCTGGCTGAAAAGGATATATGCGTAAGCATCGATACCCGCCATGCCGAGGTGGCAAAGGCGGCGGTTGAAGCGGGCGCAAGCATCATCAACGATGTAACGGGCTTCCGCGATCCTGCTATGGTTGAGGTTGCCAAGGGGTGCGATGCTGGCTTGGTGGTAATGCATATGCTGGGCGACGACCCTCGCACCATGCAGGACGAACCCCAATACGATGATGTGGTGGCGGAAGTATGCGAGTACCTCTCCAAGCGCGCTGCCGGGCTTGAGGCGGCCGGCATTGCCCATGATCGAATTTGCCTTGATCCTGGCCCTGGCTTTGGCAAAACCGCCAAGCAGACCATCGAGCTTATGCGCAACTTCCAGGAGTTAGTGCATCTGGGGTATCCCACAATGGTTGCCGTTTCCCGAAAGAGCTACATCGGCTATGCCTACGACATCGATGACCCCAAGGAGCGCGATGCCGCGTCTGCCGCAGAGGCGCTGATGGCATGCGAATTGGGCGCTTCGGTAATCCGCACCCATAACGTGGCGCTAACCGAAGAGTCGCTGAAGGAAAACCTGCGACCCTATGCGTTTATCGGCCTTGGCTGCAACGTTGCTTTGGTTGCCGATGAGGGCGAGGAGCTTGAGGGCAAGAAGGCAATGCTTAGCCAGGCTATCACCGATATGTGCCTATTGCCTGATTCTCAGATCATCGATGTTTCCAGCTTCTACGAAAGCGAGCCTGCTTATGTTGAAGACCAGGACTCGTTCGTTAATGCGGTGCTTATCTTGCGTACGGGCCTGCCCCCGCAAGAGCTTTTGCGCTATCTGAATATCATTGAAGACAGGCTGGGTCGCATCCGCGAAAAGAAGAACGGTCCGCGCACGTGCGATTTGGATATCCTTGATTACCAGGGCTATGTGTCCGACTTGGAAGTACTGACTTTGCCTCATCCGCTTCTTACCGAACGTGATTTCGTGGTGAAACCGCTGCTTGAGATTGCTCCCAACCATGAGCTTTCCGATGGTACGAAAGTCACGCTCGATACCGTAACAGTAGGCAAGGCATGGAAGTGCTAAGCCAGTCTGAGCATCAAAACAACGGTCGTGTTGCAAAAGGCGCCCCCTCGGTGGCGGCGCCTTTGCGTCTGGCCGCTTCTTCTTTTTGGGACTTGCACGCCTATGCGTGCGTCCGCTCGACGAATCAACTCGTAAAAGAAGCTCTTCGCCAGGGTGTGCCTGAGGGGTATTGTGCAACGGCCTTGGAGCAAGAAGACGGCTATGGACGTCAAGGAAGGGTTTGGGCCAGCCCTTTGGGCGGCGTATACACTTCCTTTGCATTGCGACCCAACGTGCTGCCGCAAATGCTCCCCACTTTGAGCTTGGTCGCCTCATTGGCAGTAGCCGATGCACTTGAGCGGGTGCGTCCAAGCTGTAACCCACTTATCAAATGGCCCAATGATGTGCTTTGTCCAGAGGGAAAACTCGCGGGCATTTCGCTTGAAGCTTTAGCTGGCGGTGTGTGTGTTGGCGTGGGGGTCAATGTGTATGAGCCTTTCGCCAAGCGCGAAGTTGAGGGGAAGTACTCCTTGGCGTATTTGCAAGATGGTGTTGTGGAAGCGGGCCTTTCTGCAGAACAGCGTACCGTCATAACCCAGGTGGTTGAAAGCATGCTTGAAGCAATGGAATGCCGCTACGGACGCTGGCTCCAGGAGGGCTTCTCGGCTTTTATCGATGAGTACAGCCAGCGCTTTGCTTATCGCGATAAGCGAGCATCCCTCGCGCTCATCAATGGAGATGAAACCATCGAGGGAATTATTCGTGGCGTCGATGGCTTGGGGCGTTTGCTTGTTGAAAACGACGTTGGGATTATTGTGCCCATGAGTTCTGGCGAAGTGCACGTGACTTCGCTTCAAAGATAGTCCGTAGCTGCTGGTTTAAAGCAGCAAGGATTTCAAGCCGATAAGAATGAGCATGGCGCCGCCAATGATGGTTGCCTTTTCGCCGAGCGCGTTGCCGAAGCGCTTGCCGATAATTAGGGCAACGATGCAGGTAAGTGCCGTAGTGATGCCGATGATGCCCGAAGAGGTGAGTACGTTTACTTCCAGGGCGGCAAAGCTTACGCCAACGGCCAGGGCATCAATGCTGGTGGCAACTGCCTGGAACAGCAGTACGGGCATAGCGAGTGTCTGTTCGGATGCCTCCTCGCCCTCTTCTTCGTGGAAGGCGTCCCAGATCATCTTTCCGCCGATGAACCCCAAGATCGCAAAGGTAATGAGGCCAGCATATTGGGTGATGAAATCGCTTACCAACTGACCCAGAACGAACCCTACAACGGGCATGAGGAACTGGAAAAAGCCGAAAGCAAGGGGCATGGAAAGGCTGCGGGCGCGTGAGATTTTGGGATAGGCAAAGCTGTTGGAGATAGTAACGGCAAACGCATCCATAGCGAGTGCTAGACCAAGTATGACGATTTCGAAAACGCTCACGGCCGCCCTTTCTTTAGTGCAAACCTGTATTTTCCCTCAAGGCAAGTCGCTTGTTGTCTAGGCGGTCAACATGACACACATTTGATAAATACATGCATTTTGCCTAGGGGATATGGCGGTATTTAAGCTGCGTTATCAGAATAGGCAGAGCAATTGATTGGCTGCACGCGTTGATGCGGGTGGCCCGGCGCAATAATGAAACATGAGCGAAAGGTACCGAGCCCGCATGGCCGAAGAGCAGATTCAGGGAGAACGGAAAGAACATCAAGGGGCACATTTCGAAGAGGGCACTATGCGCAAGCATGTTGCTGGGGGAGCAGCCGCTAAAGGCAACGACCGTACTGCGCGTATGGGAACGGGTCCCATTCCGAAATTGGTGCTGGAATTCGCCATTCCCTCTATCGTGGGCATGCTTGTTAACGGTGCCTACAACGTAATCGACTCCATCTTCCTTGGCCAGGCCATGGGCGAGATTGGTCTTTCGGTGGCAACTGCCGCCATGCCGCTGATGACCATTTTCATGGCGTTGGGCATGCTTATCGGCAACGGTGGCAATGCGCTTGCCGCACTGCGCTTGGGTGAAGGCAACAAGCAGGCTGCTGAAAAGAGCCTTGGCAATACGGTGTGCCTTGGAATCATCATTGCGGTTGTGGTGGCGATAATCGCCTGTATCCCGCCCTGTATGGAGGCGCTCCTCTCGCTTTCCAGCGCTACGCCTGAAATCCACGATTACACCTACTCGTTTATCCAGATCGTCGCTTTTGGCGTTATCTTTCAGATCATCGGTATGGGCGTGAATAACTTCATCCGTACGGCAGGCGCACCAAACCGCGCCTTGCTTACCATGGTTATCGGCACGTTTTCCTGCATCATTCTGAACTATCTGTTTGTGTTGGTTTTTGGATGGGGCGTTGTGGGCAGCGCGTTGGCAACCGTGCTCGGTCAGGGTGTTTCCTGCGTTTGTGTATTGTGGTACTTCCTGTTCACCAAGAACGTTGCATTTAAGCTGCACGCACGTAATTTGAAGCTCGATGCTGAAGTAGTAGGGTTCATTTTCTCTTTGGGCGCTGCCAGCTTCATCATGCAGATGGCCATGTCAGTTATCAATTTCCTTGTTAACTATCTGTTGGTGTTCTACGGTGCGCAGAGCCCCTTGGGTGCCGAAGCTGCGCTGGCGTCTATCGGCGTTGTGCAGCGTTGTGCCATGTTTACCGTGCTGCCCCTTATCGGTACCGCAGTGGCGATTCAGCCGCTGCTGGGATTCAACTACGGAGCAGGGCTTATCCCGCGTGTGCGCGAAACTGTACGCTTCGGCATCTTGATGGCTACGGTTATCGGCACCTGCATGTGGATCATGATTATGCTGTTCTCGGGCGATATCGTAAGCTTCTTTGGCATTCGTGCTGACGGTCTGCGCGACTTTACCGCCTTCGCGCTGAAAGTCCAGCTGCTTGTGCTTCCGGTTGTCGGCTTCCAGATCGTGGTAGGCAACTACTTCCAGGCAACGGGGCAACCGATGAAATCTATCATCCTTTCCCTTACCCGTCAGGTTCTGTTCCTCATTCCTTTGTACATCGTGCTGCCCATTGTGCTGCCTATACTGGTGCCTGCACTTACCGGTTTGGACGCTCTGTATTTTGCGGTGCCGATCGCCGATGGTCTTTCCGTTGTTACCGCGGCGGCGTTCCTCGCATTCGAGATGCGCCGTTTGAAGCGCGTTGAGGCGGGAGAGGAAATATCTCGCTTTGGCAAGGGCGCAAAGCATTCGTAGGCGTCGTTTAAATTTCATGTGGTCTCGCTTATGGGCTGGTTGACGGCCTGTGGGCTGGTGGTGGTTGTCATGCGCAGCGCCTAAGAGCACGATGCAGTGCATGGCTGCCTGTAGGCGAGCGGCGGTTGTAGCTCGCAAAGCATTCGTGGGTGCTTGCACTAAATGCCCGTTAACGCTGAGCTTTAGCCCCTTGCGCCAAGTGGCCGCTAAAGCCAAACTGCATCGGAAAATCCAGTTGCATATCTGCCACAATTTTGTGCCGCATGACGTCTAACGCGAAACTACGCCGAATCGGATTGATTTGGAAAATGCCTGGTTATTCACAAAGGGCAACATATCATACCTATTTGTGTATTAACGTAATTTGAAAAGTGCGTTATACTGCCCGATCATGACGTAGTATGCGTTTGTTCAAATCGAGGAAGGAATAAATTAATGTCCGAAGCAATGACGCAGCATTCCACCGCACGTGCTCGTTCCGTCGCGTTCTGCGGCCTGTCCATCGCTCTTATGGCAGTTGCGGCATGGGTTACGGTTCCCTTTGGACCGGTTCCCTTCACCTTGCAGACGCTGGCAGTAATGTTTGTGCTGTTCGCATTGCCCGCCAAGCAAGCGCTGGTCGCAATCGGCGGCTATATCGTTCTCGGTGGTCTGGGTCTTCCGGTGTTCTCTTCCTTTAAGGGTGGTTTGGCTGCACTGATGGGCCCCACGGGTGGTTTCATCGTCGGCTTCTTCGTTGCTGCTGTGGTTGCTATCGCCGCTGCTTCTCTTCTGAAGCGCACTCCCTTGTTTGCTTCCGAGGAGCAGAAATCCTTCTTTGGAACTCATATTGCCGCAGGCGTTCTTGCTCGTAATGTGGTTATGGGCGTGGTGTTCCTGGCGGTTCTTTATGTGTTTGGTTGGGCATGGCTCATGGTGGCGGGCCATCTTAGCGCTGAGGCTGCATTTGCCGCTGCGGTGGCGCCCTTCGTTCTGATTGACGCAATGAAGATGATTGCCGCTGTGCTGATCGCCCAGGCAGTAAGCGCTGTGGTCGCTCGCTAGGTTTGCAGGCGTAGCTGTCGAAGCTGTTTTGCGGCCCGTGGGGCTGGTCGTTTCGCCTGAGTAATTGGGCGTAGCTATCGATGTTGCATTGCGAATATTGGACTGAATTCGGGGAACCCGGTTATCGAACCGACTTCGATTAATTCGGATATCAGACTGGCTCTGATTGGCTGTCAGGCAAGGAGGACCGCATCATGCGGCCCTCCTTTTATATGCGTAAATACTGGGTGAAGCCTGGCGAGAAACGACCATTGTGTATTCGCGTGCACCGAAAGGTGCCTTTTTGGGTGAGACCTAGCTGCAATGCATTCCTAAGTGGCAAGTCATGGCAATATTTCGTCGCGGTGCATCCCCGAAGGGGTTCTGGACAGGAAAAACGCCCTTTCGCGGCAAGATATCGCCGCCATGCATCCAAAATGAGCTGGTTTTGGCAAGATATGCTCCCCATGTATTCAAAATGCCCTGCAAAGCGCCGTTTGGGAATACATCTCGCGGGTATCTTGCCATCAAGGCGCCCTTTTCCCGTCCGAATCCCTCAAATCATGCACAATGGGCAAATATTGCCACTCTTTTGCAATTCTGCCTTTTGTGCGAGGTTCGGCGCGCGACCAGCGTTGAGGTTCGTCCTTCACTGCGGTATTAGCGTGTTCCCTGCGTGAAGATGCAAGCGCTGTGGCTGGAGGCGCCAGCGCCGCCGTCCGTCCTCTACGTGGAAGTGCCAGCGCTGTGATTTGTGCTTTCCGCGGGGATGCCAGTACAGCAACGAAAAAACGCGTGCACCGAAAGGTGCCTTCCTGGGCGAGGTCTAGCTGCAATGCATTCCTAAGCGGCAAGTCATGGCAATATTTCGTCGCGATGCATTCCCGAAGGGGCGCTACAGGGCGGGGAACGCCATCACAAATACGGCGCCGCCTTCGGGGGCGTTGAATGCGGTTACCGTGCCATCGAAGCTCTCTACAATTTCCTTCACAATGGCCAGTCCGAGGCCCGCGCCTCCGCTGTTGCGTGCACGCGAGGCATCACTGCGATAGAAGCGCTTGAACAGGAGGGAAGGGTCGTCTTCGATGCCGCAACCATCGTCTTTTACGGCAACTATTGCCTGGTTGTTTACGCCGGAAAGCAAGACGCGGACATGGCCACCCTCTTCAACATGTCGAATGGCGTTATCAACCAAATTGATGATCGCCTGTTTGAGACGATCGGTGTTGCCTAGGATATCGGGGGCAGCGCCCTCTACGCTTAAGGTGACGTTCTTGTCTTGGGCGATGGGCTCAAGCATTTCGACAACTTCTTGGGCAACGGGTGCGATATCCAAGCGCTTCAAGGCCGCTGCGGGAACGCCTTCTTTCGCGTGCTGCAGCGCCAAGAGCGAATTGGTGAGCTTTTTCAGGCGTTCCGACTCGCTCAGGATGATCTCGCAGAAATGCTCGCGTGTTGACTGGGGCATATCGGGGTCAAGCATCAATTCGGCATTGCCGCTGATGGCGGTGAGGGGCGTGCGGAACTCATGGGCAACATCGCTCACGAAAGAATCTTGACGATCCTGCACTTTGGAAAGCTCGTCGAGCTTTGCCTCGTAGGCGTGGTTCAACTCGCGGAAATCTTCGGACAGCTGGTCAACTTCGTACAGTGCGCCTGTAGGTTCGAACACGATGCTCTTGTCGCCTTCGCGGTAGGCGCGCGTTTTCTGCGCCAATTCAGTGAGCGGTTGGGCGATGAAATGCGCAATAAGCAAGCTCAAGAAATAGCAGAGGCAGGAAACGGGGATGATAAATACCAAGATGAAGCGCGAACAGCCGAACGCCAGCACGGCAATGGCAGCCGTAACAGAGCTGCCGAAAATAGCCAGCAAAGCGGTGAGAAAAGAAATATTGGTAAACAGCCTCATTGAATCCCCTCGAAGCGGCAGATAGCGCATGCGCCGGTCTGCGAACGCCCCTTATTTCTTGAAGCGATAGCCGTATCCGCGCACCGTTTCAACGAGCTTCGGATCGTACCCGGCTGCCTCAATCTTATCGCGAAGACGCTTGATGTGCGTGTCGACTGTTTTCGTTTCTGTGATGAATTCCCATCCCCATGCATCGTGGAGAAGATCTTCGCGGGAAACCACCTTACCCGCATTGTGCATAAGGCAGCTTAGCAGCTCGAATTCGCGCGGGGTAAGGTCGATGGGACCCTTTTCACCTTGGGCAACGTGCGTGTCTTCGTTCAAGGTGATGCCGCTTGCCGTTACCTCATTCGAGGGCTGCGCGCTTTCTAGGCCTTGGCTGCGACGCAGAAGGGCGCGGGTGCGTGCAAGGAGCTCGCGCACGCCGAAGGGCTTTGCAAGATAGTCGTCGGCTCCAAGCTCGAGTCCTACGACTTTGTTCAGTTCGCTGTCACGCGCAGAAAGGAACAGGATGGGCGTGGTCATCTTCGCGCGGATGCGGCGGCACAGTTCGTATCCGTCAATACCGGGCAGCATGATGTCTAAGATAAACAGATCGAAGTGGTCGCTCTCGATTTTCTCAAGCGCATCTTCGCCGTTTGAAGCCACCTCGGTGAGGTAGCCTTCCTTCTGCATGGCATAGCTTACAAATTCAGTGATGGAAGGCTCATCGTCTACGATGAGTATGCGAGCGGGATTTTCCATTGCGCCACCTTCTGCGGATGCGTTAATTACGGTTACGGCTAAGGGACTGCCGTCCAAAATCGATAGTATGGTAGCATTCGCTCGTATCGCTTAAACCTGAAGGGATTGTCAGAAACATGTTACTTGCGATTGACGTGGGAAATACCCAAACCGTGCTCGGTGTATACGATGGTGAGCACTTGGTTCATATGTGGCGCGTGGCTACCAACGTAGATCACACCAGTGATGAGCTCCGAATTAAACTGCATGTTCTGATGGAGGCCGAAGGCGTTGACCCCAAGTGCATCGACGGCGCCATTTTGGCCTCGGTGGTTCCCGCTCTTACTCATAATTGGGAAAAGGCGTGCTATCGCTCGTTCTGCGTTCAGCTGCTTGTCATTTCCGCCCGAACCGTGGGGCACCTTATCAACATGGACCAGGAGAAGTTCGCCGAATTGGGCGCCGACCGCGTGGCAGATGCTGCTGCTGCGAAATGCCTGTATGGTTCGCCCGTCATTGTGGTCGACTTCGGTACTGCTACCAATATCGAGATCATCGACAAGACAGGCACGTTTGTGGGCGGTATTATTGCCCCCGGTGTCGATTCATCCATGCGCAGTCTGCTTTCCCGTGCAGCGTTGTTGCGATCTGTAGAATTGGAAGACCCGGGCACGGCAATCGGAACCAATACCGCCGATGCGCTCAAGGTTGGCGTGGTGTACGGCGAGGCCGCTCGTGTCGACGGCTTGGTCGAGCGCGTTTTCGATCAGTTGGGCTACGAGGCCAGGGTGGTGGCAACTGGTGGCTTGGCGCACCGCATCGCCCCCGCATCGAAGCACATCGCCGAAATCAACCTTGAACTCACTTTGCAGGGCTTGCGTATGATCTACGATGAGATCGCCCAGTAAAACCCAGTAGGACAGAGCAATAAGCCAAGAAGAGGAAGCGAACTGTTTATGCTGACGGATATCGAAATTGCGCAGGCGGCAACGCCTTGCCCCATTACCGAAATTGCTGAAAAGGCAGGTATCTCGGAAGAGTACCTCGAGTGCTACGGCAAGACCAAGGCAAAGGTTGACTACAACCTGCTCCGCAACGAAGACCATAAGCCCGGTAAGTTGGTGCTGGTCACGGCAATCAACCCCACCGCTGCCGGCGAAGGTAAAACCACCACGACGGTAGGCTTGGGCGATGCCCTTTCCCGCTTGGGCAAGAAGACGGTAATCGCATTGCGTGAGCCCAGCCTGGGACCGGTGTTCGGTATCAAGGGCGGTGCCGCAGGCGGTGGCTATTCCCAGGTAATCCCTATGGAAGAAATCAACCTGCATTTCACGGGCGACTTCCATGCCATTGGCGCGGCAAACAATCTGCTTGCTGCATTGCTCGACGCCCATATCCACAACGGCAACGAGCTTGGCATCGATGTTCGCCGCATTACGTGGAAGCGTGTTGTTGACATGAACGACCGTCAGCTGCGCAACATCGTGTGCGGCTTGGGCGGCAAAGCCAATGGCGTTCCCCGTGAAGACGGCTTCGATATTACGGTTGCTTCCGAGGTTATGGCCATTTTCTGCTTGGCAACCTCCATCACCGACCTGAAGGCACGCTTGGGCCGCATCGTTGTTGGCTACACCCGCGACGATAAGCCCGTTACCGCCCATGACCTTCATGCTGAAGGCGCTATGGCTGCGCTTTTGAAGGATGCGCTGAAGCCCAATTTGGTTCAGACGCTCGAAGGAACCCCCGCATTCGTGCACGGCGGTCCTTTCGCCAACATCGCACATGGCTGCAATTCCATCATGGCAACCAACATGGCTCTTGCTCTGGGCGACTACGCGGTAACAGAAGCCGGTTTCGGTGCCGATCTGGGAGCCGAGAAGTTCCTGGACATCAAGTGTCGTCTTGCGGGCTTGAAGCCTGATGCTGTTGTAGTGGTTGCCACGGTTCGTGCGCTGAAGAACCATGGCGGCGTTGCCAAGGCCGACCTGAACGAGGAAAACCTCGAAGCGCTGGAAAAGGGTCTTCCCAACCTGCTTCAGCACGTGGAAAACATTACTCAGGTGTTTGGCCTCCCATGCGTTGTTGCTATCAACGAATTCCCCACTGATACTCAGGCGGAAATCGATCTGGTTCACGCCAGGTGCCAGGAGCTCGGTGTCAACGTTGCTCTTTCCCAGGTTTGGGCAAAAGGCGGTGAAGGCGGCGTAGAGCTGGCTGAGGAAGTTATGCGTCTGTGCGAGCAGGAAAGCTCTCTGACCTTCACCTACGAAGATGATATGGGCCTTGCGGAAAAGATCGAGGCAGTTGCCAAGCGCATTTACCATGCAGATGGGGTAGACTTTGCTCCTGCTGCAAAGAAGGAAATCAAACAGCTTGAAGGATTGGGCTTTGGATCTATGCCGGTTTGCATGGCGAAAACCCAGTACAGCTTCTCCGACGATGCCGCACTGCTTGGTGCTCCGCGCAATTTCCGCATCACGGTTCGTCAGGTTAAGGTATCTGCAGGCGCTGGTTTCGTTGTTGCCCTTACCGGTAATGTCATGACCATGCCAGGCTTGGGCAAGGCCCCTGCCGCCTTCAAGATCGACGTTGATGAAACGGGCAAGATCTCTGGCTTGTTCTAGGCTGCTAGAAAATAGCTGGAAATACTAGCAAGGTATTATCGGGCTGGCGCAGGTGCGCTGGCCCGTATCGTTGTCATAGGTAATAAACGATTAGGAAACATCTTGAGCGAGTGGATATTAATTGACGAGGTTGCCGCTGGCACCCCAACCCCCGGTGGCGGTGCTGCCGCCGCATACGTGGGAGCTTTGGGGTCGGCGTTGAATTCCATGGTGGGAAACCTGACGGTTGGCAAGAAAAGCTATGCCGACGTGGAAGACCAGGTGAAGGAATGCCTATCGCAGCTTCAGCGGGTGCGCGAAGAGCTCCTTGCCTTGTCGAAGAAGGACTCTGAGGCATTTGCCCCTTTGGCGGCATGCTATAAAATGCCCCGCGCTACCGAAGAAGAAAAGGCGCAGCGTACCAAAGCAATGCAGAAGGCGCTCATCGATGCTATCGAAGTGCCCCTGTCGATCATGAAAGCATGTGCTCGCGTTATCGATCTTTCCGATTTTATGGCTCATAATGGCTCAAAGATGGCGCTTTCCGATGTTGCCACGGGTGTTTCCTTTGCGAAAGGGGCACTAAAGGGCGCTGCCCTGAACATCTTCGTCAATGCCAAAATGCTCGAGGATCGCAAGCTTGCGAAGCGTTACACTGACGAAACAGAATGTCTCATTATTGAATGGGGCAAGCGTGCCGATGATATTTACGTATTTGTGTTGGAGGGACTCAGATAAGTATGACCCGCATTTTAAAATCGAAACCAGTTACTGATGCGATTGCCGCTGATCTTGCTCATCGTGTCGAGCGTCTGAAGATCTTGGGCATCGAACCTACGCTTGCTATCGTTCGCGTAGGGTCCCGCCCCGACGACCTGAGCTACGAGCGCACTGCTTGTAAGCGCGCAAAGGCTTTGGGTCTGACCACACGTGTGTTCGAGCTCGATGAAAAGGTTTCCCAGGAAAAACTGCTCCTGCAAATTCGCCGCATCAACGCCGATTCAAACATTCATGGTTGCTTGGTGTTCCGCCCTCTTCCCTCTGAGATGGAAGACAAGCTTGTTTGCGATGAGCTTGCCATGGCGAAGGATATCGACGGCGTTTCCACCGCATCGCTTGGTGCGGTGTTTACTGATGCCAAGGAAGGCTTTGCTCCTAGCACCGCAGAAGCCTGCGTAAGGGCGCTCGATTTTTACGATATTCCTGTAGAGGGCAAGCACGTAGTTGTTGTTGGTCGCAGTCTTGTGGTGGGCAAACCTGTTGCCATGCTACTGCTTCGCCGTAATGCCAGCGTGACCATCTGCCATTCCCGCACGGAGGACCTGCCCAAGATCATGCGCACGGCAGACATCGTTATTTGCGCAACGGGCCGCGCACGTGCCTTTGATGCATCGTGCTTCCGCGAAGGCCAGACGGTTTTGGACGTTGGTATCAACTTTGACAAGGACGGCAACCTGTGCGGCGATGTCGACTATGAATCGGTCGAGCCCGTTGTCGATGCCATCACCCCGGTCCCGGGTGGTCTCGGTTCTGTTACCACTTCTATCACCATGGAACATACGGTTTCGGCTGCAGAAAAGACCATCAGGTAATTCTGCCTGTCGTTAAATGAATGCATGGGCGCCAAGGCGCCAAAGCGCTCAATGGGGTTGTTCCTCATTGAGCGCTCTTGTTAGATCCTGCTTTTCCGAAGGGAATCTTTATGTCCGGCAAATGGGTTGAAATAGCACGTACCTCTTCGGTAGAGGAAACGCAAGCTTGCGCAGCGGCACTGGCTGGCGTGCTTGATGCAGGTGCTGTTGTGACACTCGACGGAGATCTGGGGGCGGGAAAAACGCACTTTACCCAGGGGCTGGCAGCTGCCTTGGGCGTTGCGCAGGCGGTAACGAGTCCCACCTTCAACTTGGTGGTTGAATACACCGATGGGCGTCTTCCCCTGTATCATTTTGATCTGTATCGCCTTGATTCCCCTTATCAATTGGAAGACTTGGCATTTTACGAATACGTCGAAGGCGATGGCGTTTCCTGCATCGAGTGGGCTTCGAAATTTCCCGAAGAAATGCCAGAAGATAGGCTCGAGGTGTATCTTGCCGTCGAGGGCGAAGACGTTCGGGCAATTCGGGCATGTGCCCACGGATCGGCAGAATCAATGCTTCAGAGTTGGCGGGCTGCGTTGGCTTAGCTTTTTGCCAGGCGCGTTCTTTTCGGAAGGATTGCGCCTGGTTTTTCTGTTTTCAGGGGCATGCGCTAGGATAGCTAGCGAAAGAAAACAGGCATTAAACGTCGCTTGCCCATCCCGTGCCGCCCCCGTTGCTTTTACGGAGATGGCATCGGCGGTCGCAATGCAATAAGAACAGGATTCGCATGAACAACTACGTAGTTGCTTTCGACACGGCAAATGAAATGATTTCCTTGGGAATAGGTCTTCTCGATCGTGCCAAGAAAACCATTGACTGCATCGCTTCGCGCGAGGTCGGTGCGTTTCGCGCATCGAACGTTAAGCTTTTGCCTGAAATCGATGCCTTGTTGGCGGATATGGGCATTTCGCGCGGTGAAGTTGCGTGCGTAGTGTGCGGCCGTGGCCCCGGCTCGTTTACTGGCGTGCGCATCTGCCTTGCGAGCGCCAAAGGCGTTGCCATCGGTCTTGGCGTGCCGCTGTTCGGCGTTTCCACCTCAGACGCTCAGGCATGGCAGCAGTGGGCCAATGGGGCGCGCGGCTCGGTGGTGGTATTGGGCGATGCGATGCGCAAAGAAGTCTATCCTGTTCGCTATCACGTAACCGATAGCGGTATCGAGCGTCTGAACTCCGATACTGTCATGAAGGCAGCTGCCTTGCCCGAGTGGCTGGGAGGCGGAAGCGATCAGCGCATCGTGGGTGATGCGCTGAAGAAATACTCCGCTCTGTGCGAAGGCCACGGCAACATTGCGGGCAAAGAAGAGCGCTACCCAACAGGCGCCGGCCTTCTTCTTGCGGCGCAGGAGGCTTGGGCGGAGGGGACGTTCGATCCCGACGGCGGTGTGTTGGGCGACCCTTGCACGCTTCTTCCCGTGTACACGCGCCTTTCCGACGCTGAAGAGCATGAGCGCATCAAATTTGCCAAGCAGGATGCCGAAGCCAACGCCGTTGAGGCGAAGGACCTTAAGTCGGGTGTGCAGGGCGGATCGGTGATTCGCTATCAGCCGCTCGAGGCGGCATGGGTGCCTGCGGTTGCCACCATGGAGTCGCAGGTTATGGGCACAGATGCCTGGAGCGAGGCACAGGTGCTCGACGAACTGCCTCGTCCCGACCGCACGTGGTGGGCGGCGTTTGAGGTTGCTGATACGCGTAAGCGCACGGTGGACGTTGGCGAAGCGAAGCTGGTGGGTTATGCCGGTGGCTGGATAAACGATGGTCAGGTGCAGTTGCTGAAGGTGGCGTCCGATCCGGCTTATAGGCGTCAGGGCATTGCGCAAGAGCTTTTGGCGCGCATTGCCCTTGATGCGCGTGATTTGGGTGCAAAGGAAATGACCCTTGAAGTCCGTGCGTCGAATACGGGCGCGCATGCCTTCTATGAGCGTTTGGGCTTGAAGGATATCGGTATTCGCCCGCGTTATTATTCCGATGGGGAAAACGCTTGCATCTATGAAGGTCCGCTTCCTCTTTCCGAGCACGACGTTGCCGGTATGGAGTTGCGCTTGAATGCTGCAGCTGCACATGCGGGCGAAGCTGTAGGAGACCGTGTGCCGCTTGAGGGCAAGCTCATCTTGGCTATCGAGTCTTCGTGTGATGAAACTGCCGCAGCGCTTATCGATGAAGCGGGAACCATTGTCGCTGATGTGGTTGCTTCTCAGATCGATTTTCACTCCCGTTTCGGTGGGGTAGTGCCCGAAATTGCCAGCCGTAAGCATATTGAAGCTATCGGTGGGGTGGTGATCGAGTGCTTGGCCCAAGCGCGCGAGCGCACAGGCAAGGCCGATCTTTCTTGGAGCGATTTGGCCGCTGTTTCGGTGACCTATGCGCCTGGTTTGGTTGGCGCCCTGGTTGTGGGCGCGGCATTCGCAAAGGGTTTGGCCTGGGCTTGTGATGCGCCGCTTATCGGCGTGAACCACCTGGAGGGCCACTTGTACGCGAACAAGATCGCCTGCCCCGATATCAAACCGCCTATGGTGGTTTCGCTCGTTTCGGGTGGTCACACCATGTTGGTGCATGTAAAAGACTGGGGCAACTATGAAACTATGGGTTCAACGCTCGACGATGCGGTAGGAGAAGCCTTCGACAAGGTGGCAAAGGCAATGGGGCTGGGGTATCCTGGCGGCCCGTTCATTTCTGCTTTAGCTGAAAAGGGCAACCCTAAGGCTGTTCGTTTCCCCCGTGCGCTGATGCATTCGGGTGATTTGCAGTTCTCGCTTTCAGGCTTGAAGACCTCGGTTATGACCTACTTGCAGAAAGAACAGCAGGCAGGCCGTGAAATCAATCAGGCTGATGTGGCGGCAAGCTTTCAGGCTGCAGTTATCGATGTCCAGGTGGCCAAGGCTCGCACGGCGCTTCGCCAGACGGGTGCGAAAGAGTTCTGCCTGGGCGGTGGCGTTGCTGCCAACCCTGAGCTGCGTCGCGCCTATGAGGCCATGTGCCATCAAATAGGCGTTCGTCTTACCATGCCTCCGCTTTCCGCTTGCACGGACAATGCTGCCATGATCGCCCTGGTGGCGCTCGATCGCTATAAGCAGGGCAAGTTCTTTGGCTTGGATTGCGACGTGAAAGCCCACGCCCCGCTCGACGAGGCGTATTAGGCCTTGCTTCTCGGGTCCTGGTTGGCGTGACATGTCAGTCGGGGCTTGGGATCGCTTATCGCATAGTGCCAGGAATCGCTCATGGCATAGGCTTCCTGGAGAGGGTTGCCCGTCGCATACGGGGAACGCAGCGCGTTCGCAGCTTCGGCGTCCTCTTCGGTATAATCGATCGCGAAAACACGCGTAAAGGAGATTGGTATGAAGCGCTCTATCGATGTAATTGAACATGCTGGCGAAATCATGAAGAAGGTCAACGATGCCGTCTTGCTCACCACCAAGAAAGACGGCCAGGTTAACGCCATGACCATCAGCTGGGGCGGTATGGCCATTGAGTGGGGAAAGCCCCTGTTCATTACCTATGTGCGCGAAAGCCGTTTCACCAAGGAATTCTTGGATGCCACGGGTGAGTTCACGGTGAACCTGCCTATGGGCGAGTTCGACAAGAAGATCACTGCGGTATGCGGCGCAAAGTCGGGTCGCGATATGGACAAGGTTGCCGAGCTGGGGCTCACGCTGGAAGATCCCGAAGAGGTTAATGTGCCGGGCATTCGCGAGCTTCCCCTTACGTTGGAGTGCCGCGTCCTGTTCAAGCAGGAACAGGATCTTGCCAATCTTGATGCCGCGGACGCGGAAAAGTGGTATCCCGTCGATGAAACGTTGGGTGGCCCCAACAAGCACACGGCCTATTACGCCGAAATCGTGGCGGCCTACGTTATTGAGTAGTTCTGGCTACAGCGTGCTATGCGCAGGGGCGCCTGCCAGCTTCTGAGGTTGGCACGTCTGCCTATTTCGCCACGCCCCGATGTACTAAAAAATGAGTATGGACGCGCACCCTGGTTAAGAACCGAGGCCCGCGTCCATTTTTTAGTGCCTTAACCGTCCCGTCACCATGTATGACGAGTATGTACAGCGCACCATATGCGGGCATCTTGCCCGCTATTCCTTGTACGCGATATGAACAGCGGCAACGCCAAACGTTACATTGGTGTATTCGACACGGGAAAAGCCCGCATTCTTCAGCATGCGCGTGAAGCCCTTTTGATCGGGAAACGCCTTGATCGACTTCGCCAGGTACACAAAGCCCGAAGCATCGCCTGTGACGATCTTTCCCCAGGTGGGAATACCCCAGCGCAAATACAGGTTGTAGCCTAAGCGCATAAGGGGATTGGGCGGGGTTGAGAATTCCAACACGCACAGCGCGCCGCCTGGCTTCAGCACGCGATACATCTCAGAAAGCGCACGTTCGCGTTCGGGCATGTTGCGAATGCCGTACGACATGGTGATTATGTCGAAAGACCCGTCTTCGTAGGGAATGTCTTGCCCGTCAACCACGGCAAGCTCAACGGGAACGCCGTTTGCCTCGCCTGCATCGAGTCGGCTCTGGGCTACTTCGAGCATGGCGGGCGTGTAATCGGAGAGGATGATGTGCTTGGGCTGCTTCCGTTCGCAGGCCGTAAACGTCACATCGCCTGTGCCGCCGGCAATATCCAGCATCAGCGTTTCGCTGGTAATGGGCGATTTATCGATAAGCGTGCGCAGCCAGCTGCGGTATTGGCCGAAACTGGAGAGCTTGTTGAAGCGCTCGTACTTCCAAGCAATATCAGTGAAGATTTTCTTCACGCGAGCAGAAGAAATCTCAGCAGGGGCCTCCTGACCCGTGGCGGTGTCGATGGAGTGGTCTGCTTGCTTTTCAGGCGTTTGAGGGGTGTTGCTCATGCGCTATCGCGTCCTTAAGTACGAGTATTGCCGTCTGCGTTAGCTGATTATAGACAAGAACGGCACGCTTGCGTATCTGGCTCGTTAGGGGTCTGTGAAAAACGGCAAGATATAAACGCCGCAATGCTATCATTGCAAAGAATTACTCTATCGGGAGGATGCGCATGCTACTGATCGCTGAATACGTTGTTCCGGTTTCATCCGAGCCCATCGAGCACGGTGCGGTTTTCATTAAAGACGGTGCTATCGCCGACATCGGCGATGCAGAAATGATGCGCTTGCGTTACCCCAACGAAGAGGTAAAAGACTTCGGCATGGCTGCGCTTACCCCGGGTTTTATCGACCTGCATGCACGCATGGAAGACGCTGTGTTCCGCGGTTTGGTGCACGACCTGCCCTTTGTTCAGTGGCGCAAGGAAATTGCTGCGTTGCGTAAGCGCATTTCCTATGCGGAGGCATTCGACTCTGCGTTCCTGGGCGGCCTTGAGGCGCTTTCCTCGGGCGTTACCACCGTGGCGGACATCACATCTACGGGTGCTTGCGTTTCCGCTGCTCAGAAGCTTGGTTTGCGCGGTATGTTCTATCGCGAGGCAGGAGCAATCGACAAGCGCTTGGTTAACTACGCCATCAAGAAGGCTGATAGCGACTTGGAAAAGTGGTCGCAGGCCATCGATCCCGACCGCATCACCCTGGGTGTTGCGCCAGATCCAGTGTACGAATGCCATCCCGAGCTGTATCGCAGCGTGGTGAAGTACGCCTCCGATAACGGCGATTTGCCTATCGCAATGGATTTGGCGGGCAGCAGCGAAGAGTACCGCTTCGTGAAGTACGGCGCTCCTTCTGGCCTGGACGAAGATCTGGGAATGCAGGGCTTCATGGAAATTCCGCCATGGCTTCCCACTTCTGCAACTCCCGTCAACTATGTGTTGAACTGGGGCTTGTTCGACGCAAAGAACGTGATGATCGTCTATGGCGTACGCGTAAACGACGAAGACATCAGGCATTTGAAGGAATACGACGTTGCCGTATGCGCATGCCCCAGCTTGAATGCTCAGTTGGGCATGGGCGTTGCTCCTGTGAGTGAGTACCTGCGCTCTGGCATGCGTGTGGGCCTGGGCACTGGCGCTCCGGCTTCTATCGACACGATGGATATCTTTAGCGAAATGCGCATGGAACTGCTCATTCAGCGTGCTGTTACCGGCGAATTCCTTGATTCCCGCACGCTTATGGAAATGGGCACTTTGCGTGCCGCCCAGGCACTGCGAATTGACGACAAGGTTGGTTCTCTTGAGGTTGGCAAACGTGCCGACATCGTTGCGGTCGATCTGTCCGGTTCACACTCTACCCCCACGTCGGACCCTGTTTCTGCCCTTTTGGGTTCAGTGGGCAACGGCGATGTTTCCATGACCATGGTTGACGGCAAGGTCCTCTACGAACGTGGACGCTTGCACGTTGCTGGTGAAGTGGCGAAGAACATCGCGCACGTTCTTGAGATTCGCGGTCGCCTCCGCTCTTAATGCCTATTGGCACCAGTAAGCCCCTCTTGTCGAAAAGAGGGGCTTGTTTTGCGTACCGTGCGTTAAGGTGACCACACGCATACGGAAAGAGATTCAATGGCTAACGGTAAAAAGCAGAAGATGACGGCAAAGCAGCTGAAGGAGCGCGAGGAGCGTGCCCTAGAGCGCCAGCGTCTTGCCGAAGAAAAGAAGAAGCGCGAAGAGCTTCTCAAGCGCATATTCGTTATTGCGGTGTGCGTGATTTTGATCTTGGCTCTCTCTCTTCCCACCATGGGCCTTATGTTCCTTGGCGGAAACCAATAAAGGCTCCAAGCGGCAAAACCACTAAGCGCTGCCCGCCGTTGCGCGGCTTGGTAGCGCTGAAGAGATAAGGAAGTACCAGTTGTTCGGCATTGGCGGATTTGAGCTATTCATAATCCTGCTGTTCGCGTTCTTGATTTTTGGCCCCGACAAGTTGCCCGAAATGGCAAAAACGTTGGGTGTTGCGCTCAACAAATTCAAGCAGGCGCAGGAAGAAATGAAGGCGGTTATCAACGACGAGGTTTTGGATCCCGATGCAGGCAAAAAGGCCGCGTCTGGTTCTGGCTCGAAGCCGGCACCGCATGCAACCCAGGAATCGTTTGCTGAGCGCAAGGCTCGCTACGACAAAGAGCGTGCCGAGCGATTGAAGCGCCAGCGGATCGACGCCAACCGCACCGCCATGAAGGCAGAGGCGGCGAAAAAGGCCGAAGAGCTCGAAAAAGCTGCGGAAGGCAAGTCCGAAAAGACCGCGGCGAAGTCGTCCGATCATACGGAACCTGCATCCAAACCCACGCCCTCGGCAAAGTCCGCGCCGGCGCTTACCCCCGACGAGTTATTCGGCACCAAGCCGGTGAAGCCCGCTCCTCGTGCTGCGCAAAAGGAAGCAGCGGCGACGGAAGGGGGCGAATAGCGTATGGCAATCGGACCGGCGCGCATGTCGCTCATGGAGCATTTGGGCGAATTGCGCATGCGTCTTGTGCGTGTAATTGTTTGCCTCATTGCGGCAACCTGCGTTTTCTATCTTTCCACGGGTACCGTAGTTCAATTCTTGCTGGCTCCCGTGGCTGAGTTCATGCCCACCGATGGCAACGGCGACGTGATGCTCAATGTCTTGGGCGCATTCGATGCCTTTTCGGTGCGCATTACCGTGGCATTGTGGACCGCCGTAGTTGCAACTGCCCCCATCACGCTGTGGCAGATCCTGGCATTTTTCCTGCCAGCGTTGAAGCCGCGTGAGCGTAAGTGGTTTCTGCCTACGTTTATCGCTGCTCTGGCCCTGTTCATCATCGGCACGGTATTTTGCTACTGCATTATCCTGAACCCCGCCTTCCAATGGCTTACCGACCAGGCTTCGGGTTTTGCGACTATTCTTCCCGAAGCTGGCCAGTGGGTAGACATCATTATCAAGTTCGAGTTGGGCTTCGGCATTGGCTTTGAGATGCCTCTTGTGGTGTTCTACCTAGTAATGTTCGGTGTAGTGCCCTATAAGAAATTGCGCGCAAGCTGGCGCGCTGTGTACATCGGCCTGCTGGTGTTCTCTGCAGCGGTAACACCCGATGCGTCTCCTGTAACCATGGGCCTCATGTTCGCCGCGATGGTGGTTCTGTACGAGATCAGTCTGCTTGCCGCACGCGTTGGCCTCAGTCACCGCATCAAACGCAAGGAAGAAGCGGAAAAGGCTGAAGAGCTTGAAGCCCAGGAGGCTCGTGCTGAACTTAAGGATCTGAAGCAGCGCTATCGCGAGCATCTGTGGGGCGAAGAAGAAAGCGAAGGCAAGTAGCCATGCATGAGCTAGGCATTATGACGGGCGTTATGGAGTCGGTCGAGGAAGCGGCTCGCAACGCTGGCGCCACCAAGGTTTTGGAAATTGATCTTTCCGTGGGTGTTATGACCGAAGCCGTGGAAGATGCCCTTCGTTTCGCCTTCGAGGCGCTTTCGGAAGGCACCATGTGCGAAGGCGCCGACTTCAAAATCAATATGATTCAGCCGGTAAGCGTTTGCTTGGAGTGCGGAAACGAATTCGAACACGACCGCTACCACGTAACGTGTCCCCAGTGCGAAAGTGGATTCACACAGCTTATTGCTGGCAAAGAAATGCAGATCGACTCAATCGAGGTTGATATACCCGATGAAAATGATTCCGTCGAGGAGTCGTAGCTTCAATCAAACGAGCATGAGCAAACTGGCGTCGGTGCGATGCTTTACCATTCAGTAGGTAACTCCCCAAAGAACATGGAGGCAACCAATGCAGATCGATATGAAACAACCCATTCTAGATAAGAACGACAAGCTTGCAAAGAGCAATCGTGAGCTGTTCGCCGAAAAGAAGGTGTTTGTGCTCGATCTTTTGGCATCGCCTGGCTCCGGTAAAACCTCAACCATCCTTGCCACTATCGAGGCATTGCGCGATGAATTCAACATTGCGGTTATCGAAGGAGACATTGCCTCTTCGGTTGATTCCGAGAAGATAAAAGCCCAGGGCATTGCCGCTGTGCAGATCAACACGGGTGGGGCATGCCACCTGGAAAGCGACATGATCCGCCGTGCGGTTGACGTACTCGACTTGGACAAGCTCGACCTTATCATTATCGAGAACGTGGGCAATTTGGTATGTCCAACCGATTTTGATTTGGGCGAAAACATGAAGGCGATGATCCTTTCGGTGCCCGAAGGTGACGACAAGCCGCTGAAGTATCCAGGCGTTTTCCAGGCTGCTTCCGCCATCGTGCTGAACAAGGTCGATACCTTGCCCGTGTTCACGTTTGACAAGGACCTGTTCTATAGCCATATTGCCAACCTGAACCCCCAGGCTCCCATTTTCCCTATTTCCGCCACGAGCGGCGATGGCGTGGAAGAGTGGGCTAACTGGCTGGCTGAAAAGATCCGCGCTCTGTAAGCCTCGCATGCTCAGTTTTCTTTTGCTGGGCCTAAGCCGACGTATCCGAACAGCGCAAGCCGCCCTCTATGTTGCATCGAATCGTTTCCTCCTATATAAGGATGCGATTTGCTGCAACGTGGGGGCGGCTTTTCTTTTGCCTTTTTTAAGAGAGCTGCCAACTGGGTGATGTTTGCAATCACCTTCTTCGCTACGGTCAACAGGGGTCGATGGTGGCGCCTGTTCTGGTTTGCCCTATACGCAAATGAGCTGGCTTCGTGCAGTTCGACATATTCGGTGTTTCGCGGCAAAAAACCGCGTGGATGTTACTGATCTTTGGGAATTCGTCCCGCAAAAAACGACAGCGCACATTGAGCTGTGGCGAGGGCTGCCATAAATACCAAGGGTGCTTCGAACCCCTGTGTTGTTTCCGTAAGTGCGCCAAATACAAAGGGTCCGCATGCGGCAAGAAGATAGCCAAGCGATTGGGCAAAACCCGAAAGGGCTACTGTTTCGGCGTGGGTTCTTCCGCGCAGAGAGATAAGGGTGAGCGCCACCACCAGCGAAGCTCCTTGCCCCATTCCCCCAAAAATGCTCCAGAGAAGGGAAAGGTGCGGGTTCAGGAGCCATCCCAATGCGGCGACTAACAGCGGCGCACTTGCCAGCAGCCCTGCGCGTACTTGATTGCCGCGAAGGTACATGAAGCGCGGGATTAGAAGACCGGATACGATGCCGAGCGCCTGAAATATGAAGAGGTGCACACCTGCCTCGCCGGAGGAAAAACCAGCAGCCCCAGCGATGCTAGGAAGCCAATTGCAGAAGGTGTAGAACGCTGCAGACTGAAGCCCCATGAAGAGCGTGACAAGCCAGGTTGATGGTCTTTTCAGTAACACGCGAAGCGGAGATTTTGTCTGTGCGTTTTCTCTGATGGGGCGATTGGTCTTCGTGCTTTCGGGTATTCGCTCTAGGTGCGTTTTGCCAGCGCTGTTCTTTTTGCCAGTCCGATTGCTTTCAATGTCCCGAGCGAGTTTTGTACGCAGCAGCCACAGGAATGCTGCAAGTAGTGCGGGAATTGCCCAGAACGCCAATGCGGGTTGCCAGCCTCCGAGGGCATCGGCGGCTGCCGAGGCGGTTAGGCCGGCAAGTGCTGAGCCTGCAGTAACGCAGGCGGAATAGGCTCCGGTTGCAAAAGATACGTTATCGATGAAGTCGCGCTTAACGATGGCGGGTGCCAGCACGTTGCCTGCGGCAATGGATGCGCCAATCACCAGGGTGCCTAGCCATATCATGCTTTCGCCTGAGAGCGAGCGCACTATGCATCCACCGGCAAGGGCGATAAGTGCCCAAAGCAGCACCTTGTTGCTGTCGAGTTTTGCGGTCAGTGCACCGACAATCATGCTGAACAGCGCAAAGGCAAGAAGGGGCAGGGAGCCAAGCAGCCCCTGTAGCGATTCGCCCCAGCCGAATGTGGTTCCGATGCTGGAAAGCAAGGGACCCACTGCAACGATAGCGGGACGCAGATTCAACGCAACCAGGAAAATTACGCAGCTTGCTAGCAAAGGTGTGGCTTTGCGCCGTTCCTGCGTTTGGGCTTTTGGTTGGTCCATGCTTCGCTTGCAGCCTTCCTGGTTTTGCTTCTGCTTCTTGCTTGTCTATTATGCGCTGCCATTTTGCTTTTCAGACTAAATGCCGGAATCGGCTCTGGTTGTTGTCCCTCTTTGCATCACTTCTTTTTTGCAATTGCCCCGACGTGTTGCCCTCGGCGTCCATTTCGCTGCTTCCCTCGCAATTTTTACACGCCCTATAACGACGGGGCCTGCCCCTGTCGCACGTATTCCCGTTGTTATGGAGGCAAAAATGAAGTACTTAACTGAGGACATCTCTCCTCGCCAAGCTGCAGCTTCCGCTTGTCGCGCAGAAGAATGGTTTGTGCTTGCTGTTCAACAGTTGAACAGCTTTTGTAGAGACGGGGAGGTGAGAGAACCTGAAATGTCAAAAGCAGAATGGAAGATTTCCCAGGTTGAAAAGCTTATTGGACTATCGAGGCGCGATATCCAAAGAGCGTGCTACAAAGGGCGCGGCGGCGTTGCCATCTTGCAGCCAAAGGATAGTTCGTGGGGAAGGCGTAACTACAGTCTTGAAGATGTTGCGACTTTGTTTGTGGTGAAGTGTCACAAAGAGCGTGGCCTGAGTCTGGTCGAAATCAAGAGGGTGTTCGAACGCTCCGAAGCGAGCGAAGGCGGTTGCGCGATGCTCGAAGACCAGGTATCTCTCATGCTCGATCGGCGCGATGAGCTGGAGCGGCAAATTGCCTGTGGAAGGTTACTGGTGGCTGCGACGAAAGGCAGGACGCCGCTGCGCAAGCTGGTTCGCTCGTATGTGATGAAAGCCGTTGTTGATGCTGCAAGTGTTCAGGAGCAATCTGGCGCCAACGTGTATTTTGCCCTGCTGCAGCGATGCGCACTGATAAGCGCAGGCGAAATTGACGAGCTTGAAAAGAGCATTAGGAAATGGCTAGACAAAGGGGAAAGGCCCGATGCGGAATGTGTGCAGGGCTTTCTTCGCAAAGAATTCGAACGCACTGCCCGGCTTGTTGGAGAGTCAACGCAGATTGGCGTGGCGAGGGCACTCGGCGAAGTGCTCGATTCGCCCAGTATGGAACCAACCCTTGAACTGTGGCTTGGCCCTGGATCCTACGAATTCATAGATGAAGCGTTAAACGTGGCACTAGCAGCGAAAGTCTAGCTCGGGCTGCGAGAAAAGGCCGCAGGCGGAATGTGCCTGCGGCAACGAAAAGAAGGAGAAAGAAGATGAAGAAAATAAAGTGGTTGGCGATTATTGTTGCAGCGTGTGCTCTGGCATTATGCCTGGTAGGGTGCAGCGGATCTAGCCAAGACGCCCAACAGCAAGAAGCCAAGGACAACGGTTTGTCGGCAGCAAAAACAACGGACGGAATCATTGAGGACATCCAGAACGATTTTGAGACAACTAAGGAAGGCATCCTGAGTGAAGAGTCGAAGGCTAAAGAGGCTGCGGGCGACTCATTTGATAGCTATGTTGCCGGAAAGGCAGCGATAACTGATTGGTACGCTTCGACGCAGGATGCTTCAGAAAAGCTGTTCGAACGGACTAATCAGAACGCTGTGAGCTACTACAAGCTCGTTGCCGCACAGGGAAAGAGCAAAGACTACAGCGAGCTTAAAAATGAAATGACAAAGTTCTATCGAGCTGTTTACGAAGACGAGATGACGGACTTCTATCGTGGTATTTATCAGGACGCAATGTCCGACATGTATGACACTTACTATGCTGGCGTGCTGCAGTCTTCATCGGGAAAGGTCGCTTATAAGACGCTCTCTGATGAATGCACAGAGTTCTATCGCGCCTATTCTGATGCGCAGTCTGACCTGTACCGAAGCTACTCCGATGCTCAATCTGATTTGTATCGCGACTATTCTGATGTGCTGTCTGCGTTCTACAACAAGGAATATGACATAGATAAGACGCTGGGCAACAAATAGCTACAGCAAAAAAGCATTGCTATCAGGGTCTACCGTCTCCTTTGCCGGGGGAGGTAGGCCCGCTTGGATTATAGTGGTCTTACTGGACTATACGTGGCCGATAACCGCTGATGGCCATTGCTCCAACAGGGTTATGGGCATTCCTCTTGTCTATGGAAAATAAGCAGGTGACTTTTACTGCGTCGGAGAAAGGCATTTATGGCAAAGGAAATGGATGAAAGCCAAAAAGGGAAAAAGGGCGGGATCTTTTCTCGACCTAAAGTGTTTCTTTACGGATTGGTTTTAGGTGTCGCTCTATGCTTCGGTGCTGCGTACAGCCTATTTGATCAAGGGGTAGTAATGAAGACTTCAGAGGGCCTGTCCCCTTCAGTTGTTTTTTCCCGCATTGTTGCAGAGGATGAGATGGTGAGTGTCTCCCAGAAGTACAGCATTGTTGATAAAGCCGAAGACGCAAATACTTTCTTCGATATTTTCGACATTCCCTTTACTGAAAACAGTTTTTGGTATCGCTACGTTGGGACAATCAAGGCAGGAGTTAATTTGAAAACGGCCGACATCGATGTTCAGGGATCAACGGTAACCATTACTCTCGATCAGCCGTACATTATTTCCAACGAACCCGATTTGGACAAATCGGGATGCCTGGAAGAGAACAACAATTTATTGAATCCGATTCATGTTAAAGATGTCGATGCTTTTCAAAGGCAATGCAAAGAGCAAAGCATAAAAGAAGTGATTGAGGATGGCGATATTTTCAATCAGGCGAAGGCCAATGCTGAGAAAAACCTCACGGATATGTTTACTGCAGCGCTTGGTGATGGCTATACGTTTGTTTATCAGTACAGGGAGGAATAGGAAAATGCGAAACAAGAAATGGATAGTTGCTCTTGTGGCGCTGCTGCTGGTAGTGATTTTTATTTATGTGAATAATGTAATTCTTTCCTGGGATTAGGTGGCTCGATGAGAGGAGACGATAAGCCATTGGTGTCTAACGAAAAAATGCAGGAAGTATTGAGCGCATGCTACGACAAAGCGCTTGAGGGCATTCCTACTGTAAGCCCAAGCCTTGAGCAGTTTGTTAATGACTATGTTGAGAGGAATGACGATGCCGAGAGCGCGGCTAAAGAGATGGTCAAATACCAGATCATGAAGTGCACGACCTCTGGGTTTGTAACTGGGTTTGGTGGGCTCATCACGCTTCCCGTTTCTGTCCCTGCTAACCTGGCAAGTGTTCTCTACGTCCAAATGAGAATGATTGCTGGAGTTGCCGCTATTGCGGGCTACGATCCTCGATCCGACCAGGTGCAATCCATGGTTTACGCGTGCCTTGTCGGCAAGTCTATGACGGATCTGTTTAAGCAATGTGGGGTTGATTTCGGCAAGAAAATGGCAGAGTTGGCAATTGGGAAAATCCCGGGAAGTGTTTGCTCGAAGATTAATCGGGCTGTGGGATTTAGATTAATTACAAAATTCGGGGAGACCGGCGTGATTAATCTGGGGAAGGCGATCCCTGTTGTCGGGGCTGCCGTTAATGCCTCGTTTGACCTGGCTACCACAAAGGTTATTGCTGATAATGCACTGAAAGTATTTATTGGCTCAGATGGTTTGTATGTCGCTGAGATTAATGCAGCACAAAGCAAGATGAAAGAAGTTGGTGACGGGGTTGCTTCTGCCGTTCGGCAAGTAGGGACTGCGGCGGTTTCTGCAGGCGAGCAGGCCGGTAAAGCTTTGACTGACGGTGCAGCGGCTGTTGGCGACGTTGTTGGGAAAGGAGCCCAAGCAGCTGGGGGCGTCCTTGAAGAAGGCGCCAAGGCTGCAGGCGGAGCGGTTGAAGGAGGCTTGCACATGGCCGGTAAAGGACTCGGCGATGCTGCAAAGGGAATCGGGGGCTTCTTCGGCTCTATTGGAAAGAGATAGCGATGCCAGGCTTTGATCCGTTCGCATTTGTCGGCGACGTCGCTAAGGGCGTTGGTGATGTTGCCAAAGGCGTTGGCGACATTGCGAACAATGCTGCAAAGATTGCCGCTGGAGCCGTTGATGGAGCCATAAAAGCAATGGCTTCCGAAGGCAATGAGGGAGAGCAAAAGCCCCTCGAAGATCATCATGACGAGCCTTGTCCCATTCCCGAGCCACAGTACCGAGATTGCGAAATCGACGCATTCTATGTTGAAAAGCGCTACGTCGCTGTGAGGCAAATAACGGTTGGCGCCAACGGGGAACCCCTGGAGGGCTATCGGCATTACCTTCGCTTGTCGCGTCATGGCGTCGAGCGCGTCCAAACGGCGGACCTGTTCGCTAAGCCTATGGAACGCATTCGTGTGCGCAACTGTACTCTATTCAAGAACGGTGAAGCCGCGGGTGAAGATGCTTTGAAGAAAGGCGCGTTTTTCGGCTCTGTTGCAACGCTGTTTTCGTTCCATCCTTTGGCAATTGGCTTTCTGGCTGCAATGACGGCGCGGGGCAACAAAGATCTTTGGGCGTTGGATATCCTCGACTACGACGAAAAGGAATGGCTTTTCATGGTGGAGTCAAGAGAAGAGGGCGAAGACCTTCTGAAGTTTTTGGATCGCTACTATATGGCCTAGTTGCCTATTTGCGGCTCTGGCTTTTGGCGGCAGTAAGATGCCTGAATTGCAAGAGGGCTGCTATAAACTAAAAAGCGAGCATGTTGGTGCTCGCTTTTTTCATGCATGCAAGGGGGCTTGGTATGGGGAGTTTTAGGGAAATTGATCCAACGCAGTTCGCGCGCTATTTTCCGGATGTTCCGTATGCCGACGAGGATCCTCGTCAGGTGATGGATATCTGGCTTCCGAATGAAGGGGAGGGGCCGTTTCCGCTTATCGTGTTCGTGCACGGCGGCGGATGGGTTTCGGGCAACAAGCGCGAAAACACCATGCCGGGAGTATTCAAATTCCCTTCGCAGGGATATGCCGTTGCCTGCGTCGAATATCGCCTGGTGCCCGATGTTCACTGGCCTGAACCGCTTGAGGATGTTCGTGCGGCAATTCGCTATTTGCGCGCGCATGCGGCCGAATACAATCTGGATGCTGAAAACATCGCCATCATGGGCAATTCCGCAGGTGGGCACCTTGCCTGCATGGTAGCGGCGCTTGCCGGTCGCCCTGTGATGAACGGGCGCCGTTACGGCAATCTCGATCAATCCGATGCCGTGCAGTGCTTGGTAGCGGTATATCCGCCTACTGATATGTACCAAATGGATCTGTGCGACCGTACTACCGCCGAAGACCAGGCTGCCGCAACTGACGGCAACACTGTGCGCGGCGATACGGGTGAAAAGGGCATGGGCAAGATGCACAACCAGCTTATGGGCGTAAGCTGCATGGACAACCCGGAAATTGCAGCAACTGCCAGCCCTATTAAGTTCGTGAATGAGGATTTCCCGCCAGCGTATTTCCTTCAAGGGGTGCAGGATCGCATCATCCCCTATACGCAATCGGTTTCTATGGTGCGCATGATCAACGAAAAATGCGGAGAAGGGCATGCTGAACTCAAGCTCTTCCCGAATGCCGATCATGGTGCTGCGGAAATGAAAACGGATGAAGAGGTCGACCTTATTCTCGATTTCATAGATCGCCATATTTGGGAGGGGGAGCATCTGCGTACGCCCCTCCCGAAGGATATAGCGCTGCTGTAGTATCTCGCCATTTCGATAAGTATCTTAGCCAAATATGATAAAGTGGCTAAGATACTTATCTCATTGGCTAGGATACTCGCATGGATTTCGACTACAGCATTTCGCTGCCAAGCATATGTACGCCCGTAACCATGGGTGCGGTTGCCGCCATCCATGAATATAAAGGCAAGCAAGAGCTGTACCAGGCATTGAAGCCTGAATCATTCGAAAAGCTTGCTGCTGTGGCTCGCGTGCAAAGCATTGGTTCTTCAAACAAAATTGAAGGCATCGAAACCACCGATGCTCGTTTGGAAGCGTTGGTAGCAGGGAAAGTTGCACCTCGGAATCGCGATGAGCGCGAAATTGCGGGATACCGCTACGTACTCGATCTTATCCATGAACGGTATGCCCATATCGCGGCAACGCCGAACGTTATTCTCCAGCTGCATCGCGATTTGTTCGATATGGAGCGAGCTTCGTTTGCTGGCAGGTGGAAAGACTCCGACAACGCTATCGTTGAGCGCTTGCCCGGTGGTCGGCTCCGAACGCGTTTTGAACCTACCAGCGCTGCCGCTACGTCTGACGCCGTAGAGTCTCTTTGCCGAACATATAACGAATCAATTGAGCAGGGGGTGTTCAGCCCGCTGCTTTGTGTTGCCCAATTTGTGTTTGACTTTGTGAGCATTCACCCGTTCGTAGATGGAAACGGCCGGATGAGCAGGCTCCTTATGCTTTTGCTGCTGTACCAAAACGGTTATTTGGTTGGAAAATATATTTCACTTGAGGGGAAAATCGAACGAACCAAGCAAACCTATTATGAGGTTTTGCAGAACAGCTCCGCCGGTTGGGCTACACGCGAAAACGACTACCTGCCGTTCGTCACCTATTTCTTAGGCATTGTGCTTTCCTGCTATCGGGAGCTTGATGAAAAGCTCAGCACCATCAATGCTTCGATCGGCAATGAAGGTCTAATTCGGGATTGCTTGACAAAGGCTATCGTGCCCATTCCGAAACGAGAAATAGAAAGATCATGCCCTACGCTTAGCACGCGCACTATCGAGCGAACCCTGCAGAAGATGGTGAAGGAAGGTGCAGTGCTGAAAATCGGTGCTGCTCGCGCAACATGCTATCAGCTTGTTCGATAGGTGAATGGCTTTTAGAGATTGCTCAATCTTTTGTTAACTGCGCAAAATGTCGCAGGCTGTCTGAGCGATGTAGATGCAAGCACTCAAGCCCTTTGAGTGCCAAGAAATTTGGCAACAAGGCGGTAACGAAACGGTACAACCTTTGTAATTTCGTGCGAAAAACCGCCTGAGATTTACCTATATGATTCTGGAAACACCAGGTCAAAGGCTTATATATCGATTGAAAGAGCTTTCTGAATATCTAAGTGCCATACACTCAAGTTTTCTTCACGGATGGTTGCATTCTTAGGTCAACTTGCTAGTATATATACCCGTTAGCACTCCTAAATGCTGAGTGCTAAACCATGGTAACAACCGCGCTTGCAACTAGGCGCGAATTGAATGGCGAAAGGAAGCACGCTATGAATCTTAAGCCGCTCGGTGATCGCATCATCGTCAAGCAGGACGAGGCTCAGGAAACCACCGCAGGTGGCCTGTACATCGCTGCAGAGTCCAAGGAAAAGCCCCAGTCCGGTGTTGTTCTGGCTGTAGGTGAAGGCAAGGTCAACAACGAAGGCGAGCACCTTCCCATGCCTGTTAAGGCTGGTGACCATGTTCTGTACGGCAAGTACGGCGGAACTGAAGTTGACGTTGAAGGCGAAAAGGTTCTGATCCTTCGCGCAGACGACATTTACGCTGTTTACGCAGAGTAAGTAGGTTCTGGTTTGCCGCATAACTCGGAGCGGCAAGCGCAAGCGCTTTTTGCGCTTCATTCGGTACTACTTCATTTGAAAGGAATTTCAATATGGCTAAGGAAATTAAGTTTGAGGCCGACGCCCGCGCAGGCATGGCCCAGGGTGTAAAGAAGCTCGCAGACGCCGTAAAGGTAACCCTTGGACCTAAGGGTCGCTACGTTGCCCTCGAGCGCTCTTTCGGCGCACCGCTGGTAACCAACGACGGCGTTACTGTTGCTCGCGAAGTTGAGCTCGAAGATCCCGTGGAAAACATGGGCGCTCAACTGGTAAAGGAAGCCGCTGTTAAGACCAACGACGTTGCTGGTGACGGCACCACTACCGCAACCCTCCTTGCCGACGTTATCGTAAGCGAGGGCCTGCGCAACGTAACCGCTGGCGCTGACGCTCTTGGCATTCGCCGCGGTATCGATAAGGCAACTGAAGCCGTTGTTGCTGCTATCAAGAACGATGCAACCGAAATCTCCACCAAGGAGCAGATCGCAAACGTTGGTACCATTTCTGCCGGCGATGCAGTAATCGGCGAAAAGATCGCTGAGGCAATGGACGAAGTTGGCAAAGACGGCGCTATTTCCGTTGAGGACAGCCAGACTTTCGGCATCGACATCGATGTTGTTCAGGGCATGCAGTACGATCGCGGTTACATTTCTCCTTACATGGCAACCGACTCCGAGCGCATGGAAGCCGTTCTGAACGATCCTTACATCCTGCTCACCGACCTTAAGGTTACCTCCATCCAGGATATGGTTCCCCTGCTGGAAGGCATCATGAAGGCAGGCCGTCCGCTGCTCATCGTTGCAGAAGATGTTGAGGGCGAAGCACTGGGCACCCTGCTGCTGAACAAGCTGCGTGGCACCTTGAACGTAGTTGCCATCAAGGCTCCCGGCTTCGGCGATCGTCGTGCTCGCATCCTCGAGGACATCGCAGTTGTTACGGGCGGCAAGGTAGTTTCCAAGGACTTCGGCATGACGCTTGCAGACGTTACCGTTGACGCTCTTGGTACCGCTAAGACCGTTAAGGTTTCCAAGGACGCAACCGTTATCGTTGACGGTGCTGGCGACAAGGCAGCAATCGATGCTCGTGTTGCTCAGATGCGCAACGAGCTGGAGCACCTCACCTCCGACTTCGACAAGGAAAAGCTGCAGGAGCGCCTGTCCAAGCTTTCCGGTGGCGTTGCCGTTCTTAAGGTTGGCGCTGCTACCGAGTCTGAGCTTAAGGAAAAGAAGAGCCGCATCGAAGATGCTCTGCAGGCAACCCGCGCGGCAGTTGAAGAGGGTATCGTTGCTGGTGGCGGCGTAGCTCTCATCAACGCAATCAGCGCACTTGACGCAGTTGAGGTTGCAAACGCAGACGAGCAGGTTGGCGTTGACATCATCCGTAAGGCGCTCGAGGCTCCTATGCGCGCTATCGCGACCAACGCTGGCTATGAAGGCTCCGTTGTTGTCGAAAAAGCCAAGGCATTCGCTAAGGGCGAAGGCTACAACTTCGCAAACGGCGAAGAGGGCAGCATGATCGAGATGGGCGTTTCCGATCCTGTAAAGGTTACGCGCACCGCTCTGCAGTCTGCAGCATCCGTTGCTGGCCTGATCCTCATCACCGAGGCAACCATCAACGAAATCCCCAAGGAAGGTCCCGACCTGTCCGCACTCGCTGGTGCGGGCCAGGGCGGCGGCATGGGTATGATGTAAGTTCGGTACGTCCGCTCGTGCACTAAAAAAGCACCCTTCGGGGTGCTTTTTAGTGCGCTCGCCCCATACGGGATGACGTTGCGCGGCGCCCTGGCGGCACAGCTGACTTTCAAGCGCTCAGCATGGTCATGAGACTATTCTTTGTGCTTTCAAGTCAGCTGCATTCGCCAGGGCGCCGTTCGCTGATGTACTGGCGCATGCCCCGGGCTTCGTCAACGCCCCTTGGGCGTTGGGTTCGGATTAGCTTTGCTGTCTGAACCCTTGGGGCTGCGGCTGGGTTGGGGGGCAAATTCGCTTCGCTCTTTGAGCTTGGTCAACGCCCTTGGGGTGTTGGCTCGGATTCGCTTTGCTCTCTGAACCCCTAGTGGGCTTCATTCTGGGCCGTTTGATAGCTTTGGTGAATCATTTTTTGATTCTATTGCTATGGTTTTGTGGAGAATCGACCTTGCGACATTCTCGTCTAGCGGACAGGAGTACCCTCGCGTGCGGGCCTTTGGCCTATTGAGCATATTCGTTAGTTATTTTGCATATCAATCAGGCATGCGCAGGAAGAAGGAATTACTCCTATGGAGGTTTTTCAGCACACGTTCACCCAGATGCTGATGTTGTTCGCGATCATGTTGTGCGGTTTCATTGCAAGGAAAGAGCGCATGACAGACGATCTTTTCGATGGGAATCTTTCCAAGCTGGTAATGTCTATCACCCTTCCCGCAACCATTTTAAACTCGGTGCTCTCCGACAGCCAGTTGCCACCCGATGAGGTTATCCTTACCATGTTTGGCTATGCGGCTTTGTATTTCTTGTTTGCTGCAGTATTTTCATACGCCGTTGCCCACCTGGTGTATCGCAAGCTCAACCGTCCAGCACGTGGAGCACATGCCTTCATGATGATGTTCGGAAACGTGGGCTTTTTGGGCTTCGCGGTACTTGCTGCCATATTCGATGACAACGCTGTGCTGTATGCGGCGGTATTCAACATCGTCTTCAACGTGGTGCTGTTTTCGCTCGGCGTGTTCTTTGTCGCGGGCGACGATGAGCAAACAAGGGAAAAGCGCAGTGTGAAAATGCAACTGAAAGCACTGGGCCACACTTTAACCAAACCGGTGATGCTTGCCTCGTATGCTGCGATGGCCTTGGCGTTGCTGCATATAACCGACAACGGCCCCATTGGGCAAACGTGCAGCATCTTGGGTGGAATGACGGTTCCTGCTGCAATGCTTATCATCGGCTCAACCTTGGCGAAGATGCCTGTGCGCGAAATGCTGTTCGACGGCTGGAGCTATCTTACTACGCTTATTCGCCTTATCGTGGTTCCGGTAGGCGTGTACTTTGTTTTCGGTCTGTTCGTGAGCGATCCGTACCTTCTTGCCATTCTGGTGCTTCTGGCTGCTATGCCTGCCGCTTCGAATGGCACCATGTTGTGCTTGGCCTATGATGGCGACACGCGAACCATGTCGCGCGGAACCTTCTTAACCACGGTATTCTCCCTGATTACCCTGCCTGTTATTGCGCTTATTGTGGTGTAGCGGGCTGAGCGGCACTGTTGGGGCATTTGCTTTCACGTTCGTGCTTGCGCTTTGTGCCTTTTGCCGGACGCGTGCACATTCTCCGAGCGGCAGGCGCGTCGAAGGCGCACTCTGCCGTCCATTGCGCGCACTTGCCGCTTTCTGCTCTTCATCGACCGCGTTGCTGCCACCTTTGCCCTGCTTATCCATTCGCATACTTCCCTAACCCTATAATTGCTTTGCGCTTCAAAGGCGCAATCGGTAGCTACATAAGGGGTTGTTTGTGGAAGTTCTCACACACGCTGGATTGCAGATGCTCATTCTGTTCACCGTGGTGCTGCTTGGCGCGTTGGCGCGCAAATTTCACTTAATGAACGACGCCTTCGACGCCCTGCTTTCTAAGCTCGTTATGACGGTGGCGCTTCCTGGTATGATCCTAAATTCGGTGTTGAGCAACACGAATTTGCCCGATTCCAACACCATCCTGATGTTGCTGGCGTGCTCGACCGTGCTCTACTTTTTCATCTGCTTGTTTGCGTGGGTTTTCGTGCGTGTGGTATATAGGGGCGTGCCGAAGCCGGCGCAGGGTGCGCATGCTTATCTCATATCGTTCGGAAATACGGGCTTTATCGGCTTCGCGGTGTTGGGTGCCATCATGGGGAATGACGCCGTGCTCTACGGCGCTGTTTACAACATTCCCTACAATGTCTTTATGTTCTCGGTTGGAATGTTATTTATCGCGAGTACAGGAACAGAAGGCGTTGCGGCCAAAAAGCCGCTAAAAGAACAGGTGAAGGCTATCGGCAAGCAACTTGTGAGCCCCTGTCTTATCAGCTGCTTCATTGCTATGTTTCTTGCCCTATTCGGCGTTACCGACTCGGGCTATATCGGTCAGACGTGTAATCTACTGGGGCAGATGACGGTGCCGGCAGCTATGTTGGTAATCGGATCGACGCTTGCCAAGCAGCCTTTGAAACAGATGGTGAACGATGGCTGGAGCTACCTCACTTCGTTCATGCGTTTGGCAGGTGTGCCGCTGCTCATCTTTTTCATAGGCGGTATCTTTATCCATGATCCGTATATTCTTGCGGTTATCGTGATTGAGTCGGCGATGCCGGCCGCTTCGTCGGGCATTATGATGTGCTTGGCCTATGGTGGCGATACCATGACTATGTCGCGTGGAACTTTCATAACCACCATCCTCTCGATCGTCACTTTGCCGCTGTTGGCGTTGCTGGTGGTGTAGCTCCCGCTTCGTGGTGGCCGGCGGGTGCGTTGCACATAGGGAAAAGACAACTATTGAAAGGCTTTCAATGATTGAGTACCCAACTTCTTTGGAGGATCCGCGACTTGATGTGTACGCGCGCCTGACGGAACTTCAGTTGCGCAATAAGCTTGAGCCGGAAAAGGGAATTTTCATCGCCGAATCTGACAAGGTTATCGACCGTGCGTTGGCGGCGGGCTATCAGCCGATTTCCCTTTTGGTGCCCGAGCATCGTTTTGAGCGCATGGCTGGTCTTGTAGATCGTATGGGCGGCAATAAGCCTGTTGAAGAAGGCGGCCTTACTGTTTTCGTTATGCCTGCTGAAGAGGTTGAAAAGTTGGCGGGTTACGAACTGACCCGTGGCGTGCTATGCGCAATGCGCCGCAAACCTTTGCCTTCGGTGGAAGAAACGGTTGCCAATGCACGCCGCATTGCCATCTTGGAAGACATTACCAACCATACCAACGTGGGCGCCGCTTTCCGCAGTGCTGCGGCGTTGGGGGTGGATGCGGTTTTGTGCACGCCCGCATGCTGTGATCCTTTGTACCGTCGTGCGGTTCGTGTTTCCATGGGCACGGTGTTCCAGGTGCCTTGGACGCGCATCGGAGATCAGCCGGGGGAGGAATGGCCCCAGGGTGGTATTGCCAAGTTGCGGAGCCTAGGATTCAAGACTGCGGCCATGGCTCTTGATGACAATTCGGTAAGCCTCGACTGCCCTGAGCTCAAAGAATGTGAAAAACTTGCCATCATCATGGGCACGGAGGGTGACGGTCTGTCGCAGCACACCATAGCCGCATGCGACTATACGGTGAAGATCCCTATGGCGCATGGAGTTGATTCTCTCAATGTTGCTGCTGCGAGTGCCGTGGCATTTTGGGAGTTAAGAGCGCGATAGGTTCTCCTCTCCCTGTACGTGGCATGACGGCGCTCATATTGGGTTGTGGCGTTTTGGCGAATCGGCTGTTTGCTTGGCTTGACCATGCCAGATACGTTATAATCACAAAACGCCTTATGGCATACGCTGGGCCATCGTCCAATGGCAGGACCCTGGTTTTTGGTACCAGTTATGTAGGTTCGAATCCTGCTGGCCCAGCCATATATTTGAGAACGAAACCGCCTTCGGGCGGTTTTTTTTGTCGCTCTGCAAGCGCATGCCCTGATTTCGGTGCGTATGCGATTTATCCTTGGCAGGATTCGCCCCATCACGACGATCAGCCAATCGCAAAAACAAAAATAACGAGCTTTTTGCAACTTTTTTGCGATTGGGGACTCCCCTTCGCTTCCGCAAAGCGGAAAAGAGCCGCAATATAGCCATTTTGCTGCGCTTTCGGACCTTAATCTGCGATCGGGGGAACTCGCGACGATCCCTAATCGCAAAAATGTTGCAATTAGGAGCGATTTTTTGTTTTTGGGGCTCATGGGCTGGCCTCAGGACGGTGCTGGGGGGGTGGGCTACCCGACCGCTTGCTAGATTACAGGCGTATGCTCTGGTTTAGGATTCGGGTCGTCCCTTGGTTGGCGCATGTCCTGATTAATTTGGCGTGTGCGCCCAATCTGGAATTCGACTTGCTGATTTTCAGCCTGGTGTTGCTTTGTTTGCGTTCTGGTTTTGGCGTGCGCGCCGATTCGCGAATTCGCACTGCTCTTTGGTGCGGAATGCGGGTTCTCATATTCTGGTGCGCTATCATAGCTGGACACATTATTTCGTTTGAAAGGCTTGTTCATGGCTGAATATATTGAAGGCAAGCGTCCGGTTCTGGAAGCTTTGAAAGTGGGCGTTCCCGTTAAGCGCCTGTATGTCGCTGAAGGCTTGAAGGGCGACAAAGCGGTTGACGAAGTGGTTCGCCGTGCTCACAAAATGAAGATTTCGGTGAAGCAGATCAAGCGCCATGAAATGGATGAGCGCTCCGAGCGCGGTTCTCACCAGGGCCTTATGCTGGAAACTGGCTCATATCAGTATTCCAATGTGAATGAAATTGTCATTGCTGCCAACAAGCGCGCTGAAGCAAATGACGGCAAGGCACTTATTGTGGTGCTTGACCATATCACCGATGCAGGCAACTTGGGCGCTATCGCTCGTTCGGCAGAAGTGGTGGGCGCATCAGGCATCATTATTCCCAACAAGCGTTCGGCTCATGTAACTGCGGCAACGTACAAAAGCTCCGCCGGTGCGGTTTCTCATATCAAAATCGCCCAGGTTAGCAACATTGCGCAAACCATCGAAAACCTGAAAAAGGAAAACTTCTGGGTTGCCGGCGCTTCCGAAAAGGCACAGCAGTGCATTTGGGATTCGCCTTTGGCGGGCCGCTTGGTACTGGTAATGGGCAACGAAGGCGAAGGCCTTGCTCGCCTTACCCAGGAACGCTGCGATTTTTTGGTTTCCTTGCCCCAAGCAGGAGAAGTTGGCTCTCTGAATGTGGCTCAGGCTTCTACTGCCTGCATGTATGAGTGGATGAGGCAATGTAGGGAATAATAAGGAACGGCATCCTGCCTCTTTCCCCGTTTGCTCCATGCTCGCGTCGGGGCTTTGTTTGTTTTGACTTCAGCACGGAGCTCCGTTTTGCGTACAGGGCGGGCTTCAATTATTCCCATAAACGTGTTATTCGGACCTCAGTTTGAATCGAGCGGTTTTCATGGCTAAAAAACGTAACAAACTTCTTATCGTCGACGGGTACAACGTGCTGCGAAGCGGTCAGCGCTATGTGCACATGAGGCGCGAAGAGGACTATACCCACGAAACATTCAACAAAGTTCGCGAGGCGCTGATCAGCGACGTTGCGGCTTTTGCGGGGACGGAGTACAAGGCGATTATCGTTTTTGATGGCGCCGACAACCCTGAATCGGCAGGCAAAACCGAGCGTATCGGTGGCGTGAAGGTGGTCTTTTCGCCCTATGGCTCTTCTGCCGATAAGGTTATCGAGAAAATCGCATATGATGCGCGCGAAAATCGTTTGGAGGTGATGGTGGTAACCTCTGATGCCACTATCCAGGATACGGTGTTTGGCGGCGGCGTCGATCGCATGAGCGCCAATGGCTTTAGCCTTGAAATGGAAGATTTAGGCGACGAGGCCAAACGCGACCGCACCCTTGAAGTGCATCGTCGTTCCACGGTTGCAGAGCGGATCAACCCCGATACCTTGGCGAAGCTCAAGGCTTTGCGCGATGGGAAGTAATCGGGTAAAACTAATTGCATTTGTTCAGGATTCCAGGGGAAGTCTAAGGACCCTTGCGTTAATTCAAACGAGTTTCCGTCAGGGTGCCAAAAGGGACCTATGTTCACCAAAGCGAGCTCCAGTTGCTGTTTGGGCAATCGGAGCTCGCTTTTTTGCATTCAGCTCGTTCTTATTAATTTTTACCGCAACAGCCTTGATGGATCTGTTTCCTGCCCGATTGGTTTTTTATAAGTTTCAACTGGAATTATTACTGAATGCAATGACTTCGATCTATAGCTTTGCCGTTGCTAACCTATAATGGATTCATTGGTTTGTGATTCTCCGGGTGCTGTATGCGCACCAGGGGCGCTATGCGTGCAATGCTTACGCGAAAAAGCCGCCCGGGGAGGGGGAAAGGAGATCCAATGAAACCACTTAAGGGAATCAAGGTTGTCGATCTTACTACGTATATGGCAACGCCTGCGACTGGTCGTGTATTGGGCGAATGGGGTGCCGACGTCATTAAAGTCGAGGCAGCCAAGGGTGATCCGCTGCGCGTAACCCAAGCGGCGGTATTCAACATGCCCATGTCGGACGAAGAGAACCTTGCTTTCGATATGTGCAACTTGAATAAGCGATTCATCTCGTTGAACCTGAAGAGCGAAACGGGCGCTGAGGTTATGGACAAGCTCCTTGCCGATGCCGACGTATTCCTGACCAACACCCGTACGAAATCCCTGAAGAAAATGGGTCTCGACTGGGAAACCCTGCATGCAAAATACCCGAAGCTCATCATGGCTCACGGCTTGGGCTACGGCAAGAAGGGCCCCGAAAAGGACGATCCTGGCTTTGACGTAACCTGCTACATGGCTCGTGGCGGCGTATTCGGCACCACGGTAAACCGCGGCGATTCCCCGATGATTCCCACCAACGGCTATGGCGATCTTCAGGCTTCCATGTTCCTTGCTGCTGGCGTTTGCGCTGCGATTATCGGGCGTAACCAGACTGGCGAAGGTGAGTACGTAACGTGCGCATTGCAGCATGCTGCTATCTACGCATTGATGACGGGCATGATTTCTGCTCAGTACGGCAATCCGTATCCCAAGAGCCGTCTTGAGGTTATCTGCCCCTTCAACAACGTCTACACTGCAGGCGACGGCAAGTCTATCGCCATGTGCGACCCTGAATACGATCGCGACTACGACAAGATCATGGGCCTTATCGGCCGCGAGGACCTTATTGGCTCTGAGCGCTTGAACAACTGCAACAAGATGAACGCAGATGGCTTGAACGCCGAAGTGGTTGGCATTCTGGATGAGGCTCTGGCAAAGATGACTGCCGCCGAAGCCCTGAAGATCTTCAAGGATGCAGGTATTCCTTGCGAGCTGTGCCAGACCCCGCTCGATGTCTATGAAGACCAGAACGCTCTGGTGAACGATTATCTGGTTAAGATCAAGTATCCCGAGGCAGAGCGTTGGGTTCCCACTCCTCCCATTCAGTTCGAGTCCGAGGAAGCTCCCAACTACACGCCTTCCGATAAGTTGGGCAGCGCAACCGAGGGAATCATGCGTGATTTGGGCTATACCGACGAGCAGATCAAGGCTGCAGAGGCCGACGGTTCCGTTTCCGGTCCTATCGATCTTGACGTTTTGGCGGGCAAATAACGCCGTTTAGCCAATTCGCTATCAAAAAATGCCGAGTCCGCAAAAGCGGCTCGGCATTTTTTTCGCGCGGACGGGGCTGGCGGTTGAGACGCATCATCCCGCAAAGAGGGGAAGATATCTCGACTTGCCTACAGCATTTCGTCGGTGATTTCGATATCGTAACGTCGCTCGAGCTCTTCCTTGAGCGCAACGCATTCCTCGCGCCATACGCGAGGAGCCCATTTGGCATTGCGGGCGTGCGGAAGGTTCATGACGTGGACATCTTTGATGTCGTTGTGGAGCTCGTACATCTTCTTTTGCCGTCGCATGCGGTTTCGCCGATGATCAGGTCGGCAAAGTACGTAAAGGGGCAGTGTTCGCTTACGGCAAATCCGTAGGTGCCTTTAATAAGCGGGCAGATGTTTTTCGGGAGATGTTCTTCTGCTGCTGCATCAGCTGTAATAATAGATCTTGGTTAGGATGTCTTGATTGAGCATCGGCAAGTACGTAAGTGGAACCAGTGGTCGGCAAGATTGCTCTACTTGCACCGTCCATTGCAAATGCTTGGTAAGGAATGTGTCTTCTTTCTCCATTTTGTTGCACGTATCAATAAGGCTGATATACTGCAAAGGCTGTTTTAATACACATGCGTGAAGGACCTGCGTTCGCTAGTGGCCGCCATGGCGGTTGCGAACAAAGGAATGATCTCACGCAGAGGCACAACGAATGGAGAAAGAATGTCCAAGATTACTGTACAGACCCTGCTCGACGCAGGCACCCACTTCGGTCATCAGACCCGTCGCTGGAACCCCAAGATGAAGCCCTTCATCTTCGGCAACCGTGGCGACATCTACATCATCGACCTCAAGGAGACCATGTACGGTCTCGACGCTGCTTACACCGCAGTTTCCCGTTGCGCTGAAAAGGGCGGCACGGTTCTGTTCGTAGGCACCAAGAAGCAGGCTCAGGAATCTGTTGCTGAAGCTGCTAACCGCTGCGGCATGCCTTACGTAAACGCTCGTTGGCTCGGTGGTATGCTCACCAACTTCACCACCATCCGCTCTCGCGTTCAGCGCATGGAAGAGCTCGAGGCTATGGAAGCTGACGGCCGTATGGAGCTTCTGCCCAAGAAGGAGCAGATCCTTCTGAAGAAGGAACTCGCTAAGCTGCAGACCAACCTCAACGGTATCCGTAACATGAAGAAGACCCCTGACATGATCTTCATCATCGACACCAACCGTGAGCAGATCGCTATCCACGAGTCCCACCGCCTCAACATCCCCGTTGTTGGCACGCTCGACACCAACTGCGATCCCGACGACGTTGATTTCGGCATCCCCGCAAACGACGACGCAATCCGCTCCGTTCGCCTGCTCGCAGAGTTCGTTGCTGATGCTGTTATCGCTGGCACTGGCGCTCCTGTCACCGTTGAGGACATGACCGCAGAGCCCGCAGCTGAAGCTGCTGCAGAGGCAACCCCTGCTGAATAAGCGCTAAACGAATCCATTGCAATTTCTCCCTCGCCCGTCTAGTGGGCGAGGGTTCTATCTGAAAGGAATTACCATGGCAGAAATCACCGCAGCACTCGTTAAGGAACTCCGCGAGATGACCGGCGCTGGCATGATGGAATGCAAGAAGGCTCTGGTTGAGGCTGAAGGCGAACTCGAAAAGGCCGTAGACGTGCTCCGCACCCGTGGTCTTGCTGCTGTTGCTAAGAAGGCTGGCCGCGCAACCGACGAGGGTACCGTTCTGGCTCTCGTTTCCGAGTGCGGCCATGATGGCGCTCTCGTAGAGCTCAACTGCGAAACCGACTTCGTAGGCATGAACGAAAAGTTCCGTGCATACGCAGAGAAGATCGCTAAGGCCGTTCTCGCTAACAAGCCTGCCGACCTCGAGGCTCTCAAGGCTTCCGAGATCGAAGGCGAAACCGTAGAGGCTGTCGTAACCGACGCTATCCACACCCTGGGCGAAAACATCCAGCTCTCCCGCTTCGCTTTTGCTGAGCAGCCTGAAGGCGCTGTTGCTTCCTACATTCATGGCGGTGGCAAGATCGGCGTTCTGGTTGAGTTCAAACTGGGCGACGCTTCCTTCGCAACCAACGACGACTTCAAGAAGTATGGTCGCGACGTTGCTATGCAGGTTGCCGCTGCAAGCCCCGTATCCGCAACTCGCGAATCGGTAGATCCCGCAGTTGTTGAGCACGAGATGAGCATCTACAAGGCACAGGCCGCAGAGTCCGGCAAGCCTGAGAACATCCAGGAAAAGATCGCTACCGGTCGTATGGAGAAGTTCTACAAGGAAAACTGCCTCACCGAGCAGGCTTTCGTTAAGAACCCCGATCAGTCTGTAAACGAGTACACAGCTGAGGTTGCCAAGGCTCTTGGCACCACCATCGAGATCGTTTCCTTCACCCGCTTCATGCTGGGCGAGTAAGCGAACTTAACAACGCTTTTTCTGCAAGCCCTTCCAGAGATTTGGGGTAAAACCCTTCTCTGGGAGGGCTTGTCTGCATAATAGGGCTATAAATAGAATAAGTATGCCTTGTTTCGATTTGGCATGGCTATGAAGAATCCGCATCAAGTAGATTGGGTGCATGAGATATGTCCGAAGAAGTAATTATTGCGCGTGAAACCGAAAACGTTTCAGGTACGGTACAGATCAGCGGTGCCAAGAATTCCGCGTTGAAGCTCATTGCGGCAACAATGTTGGGCCAAGGTAAGAGCACGCTCCACAACATTCCCCATATCTCCGATATTGAGATCATGAACGACGTAATTCGCAGCTTGGGCGCAACGGTTGAATGGAATGGCCATTCGCTCATCATCGATACTGAGCATGCCGAAGGCCACGATACGCCCTACGAGCTTGTTTCGAAGATGCGCGCTAGCATTTCTGTGCTGGGTCCGCTCGTGGGTCGTTTTGGTTGCGCACGCGTTGCGATGCCTGGTGGCTGTAAAATCGGTGCCCGTAAAATCGATATGCACCTTAAAGTGCTTGAAGCTATGGGTGTTGAATTTGAAAACAGCCACGGCTACCTTTACGCCTCCACCCCAAATGGGCTGCATTCGGCCGATGTGCTGCTTGAGTTCCCGAGCGTTGGCGCTACTGAAAATATGCTTATGGCTTCCGTGGTTGCTCCTGGTACCTCAGTTATCGATAATGCTGCGCGTGAACCTGAAATCGTCGACCTTGCCAATATGCTGAATGCCATGGGCGCTCATGTGGAGGGTGCGGGTACGCCTACCATCACGGTAAAGGGTGTCGCTCTCTCCGAGATGCACCCTTGTGAGCACACTACGGTGGGCGACCGTATTGAAGCGGGCACATTCCTGACTGCGGGTGCGTTGCTCGGCGGTCCTGTTACCGTTCAGGGGATAGATCCGTCTTATTTGCGCATGGCGCTCATGAAACTCGAGCATATGGGGTGCGATATCTCCACTACGGAGGATTCCATCACCGTTTCGCGCACCCAGCCTTTGCGCGCCACTGACATTCAGACGCTTCCTCATCCTGGATTCCCCACCGATCTTCAAGCCCAGTTCATGCTTTTGGCTTCTTTTGCAGAAGGCAACTCCGTCATTTCTGAAAACATCTTCGAAAATCGCTTTATGTTTGCCAGCGAGCTCAATCGCATGGGATCCCGTATTGCGGTCGAGGGGCATCACGCACTGGTCCAAGGCGTTAGCAAACTCGAGGGCGCTCCTGTTTCCTCGCCCGACTTGCGTGGCGGTGCCGCTCTGGTAATTGCCGGCCTTGCCGCAGAGGGCGAAACGGTTGTGCATGACATTCATCATATCGATCGCGGTTACGAAGACTACGTTGGCAAATTGCATGCCATCGGTGCGAACGTCGAACGCAAAACGCTGTAGGTAGGCGCGATGGCAGCAAGGAACAATAGGGGAATGCATGGTGGCGGCTCGGGCCGTCGCCGTCCCTCGTCTCGAAATAAAGCCGATTGGTCTTCCTCGGTAATTGGGTCGCATGCGTCTGGTTCTCGTGGGCCTCAGTCTCAGCGCCGAGCCTCTGCCCATTCGCGCCGTCCTCGTACCTCAGCGGTGCCGAGTCGCCGAACCGGCGAAGTGCGTCAGATCCATATTCAATCTCGTTCGGTTGACGAACGCACGTCACGCCGAAAAGTGGGGCAGTCGCGAACCGAAAGCTTTATGCGCCACCGCGACAATGTGAGCCGTATTACGTTGATCGTCGGCATCATTCTGATTGTGGTTATTGCGCTGAACCTCGGTACATGCGCCTATCGCAACTCGCTTTCTTCCTCGATGGCGCTTGACGACAGCAGTGTATCCAGTGCGCTTGTTTCGGCAAAGAATGATGAGCCCACTTATACGTTGCTTGCGGGCCTCAATGGGAGCGGCGAAAACGAGTGTGCCAGCTACTTGGCTGTCTTACGCGTGGATTACCAGAACAATACGGTTTCATTGTTGAATATACCCAGCAATATTACTGCCACCTATTCCGATACCGACTCTAAGGGGACCATGCTGCGAGATGCTCCCCATATTAAGGATGAGGGCGAGCTGGTAAAGCAGGTCTCTTCGCTTGTCGGTCAGGACATCAACCACTATGTAAGGATTACGGGCGAAGACTTTGCCTCGCTCGTTGACTCTCTTGGTGGGTTGAATGTCAACGTAGAGCAATACGTTGATGATCCAACGGTGGGAACTGCAGTACTCGACCCTGGTCAGCAAACCTTAAACGGGGATCAGGCCCTCGTTTATGTAAGTGCCAAAAACTATACCGATGGATACGGACAGCGCGCTAATGTTCAGAATCAGGTGTTTACTGCATTTGTGCAGGCTCTTGAGGACAAGGGAGGCCTTGATTTCGCTATGAGCGCCGACGACATCGCTGGCAAGATCAAAACGGATATGAGCTACGACGAAATCGGTAAGATTGCTTCGTTGTTCCCGAATGCGACGTTCTATTCGAATACGGTGCCGGGAAGTCAGTCCGTTTCAGGTAACAAGGTTTCCTGGTCGGTAGCATCTTCTTCGTTCTCCCAGATTTGCGATCAGTTCAAGAACGGCCAGAATATGGATACCTCCGTAGACACCAGCGGGGTTAACAAGGGATCGGTTTCCATCGTGGTTCTGAATGGCGCAGGCGCTGATGGTTACAGTTCGCAGGCAGCTCAGGTTCTTACCAATGCTGGCTATACCATCAAAGATACGGGCAACGCGGAATCGTTTGTATACGATGAAACCTTGGTAATCTACCGCTCCGACGACGACAAGCTGGCCGCCGAGGCTATCGTCCAGGACCTTGGAACGGGACGCGCAGTTGCTGCAGGTGTGTATTACAACCTCTCGACCAATATCCAGGTGGTAGTTGGCAAAGACTGGACGAGCCATGTTTGATCCAGTTGCCTATATCAACGAACCGCGTTGGCGAAGCATAAGCTTAGGCCTCGAACGTATCGAAGAACTTTTGGCTAAGCTGGGCAATCCACAGGATACCCTTCGGTTTGTGCATGTTGCGGGCACTAACGGCAAGGGCTCAACCTGCTCGTTCGTCTCAAGCATTCTGGAAGAGTCGGGCTATAAGGTCGGCTTGTTCACCAGCCCCTATATTGAGCGTTTTGAAGAGCGCATTCGGATCAATGGGGAAAACATCTCCTTGCAGCGTCTTTCAGAGGTAACGCTGAAGGTGAAGGATGCGGCAGAGGCTATGGCTAGCCACCCGACCGAATTCGAACTTATGACGGCTGTGGCTTTCACCTATTTTGCCGAAGAGAAGTGCGACATTGTCGTTGCGGAGGTCGGTTTGGGTGGAAGGCTTGATTCGACCAACGTTATCCGCACGGTCGAGGTTTGCGTGTTTGCCCCCATTTCGTACGATCATTGCGCGCTTCTGGGAAGCACGCTCTATCAGATTGCGGGCGAGAAAGCGGGCATCCTGAAAACAGGGATTCCTGCAGTGAGCGCGCCTCAAGAACAAGAAGCCCAACGCCGCTTGAATGAAGAAGCAGATCGTTGTGCGACATCCATTCGCTACGTTGATGCCGCATCTATTGTTGGCGATACTTCCGATTTCTCGTACGGCGGGTTCAGCCACTTGTCTGTTCAACTGCAAGGATCGTTCCAACGCACCAATGCGGCGGTAGCTTTGGAAGCGTGCAGAGTTCTTGTTCAGCTCGGTTGGAACATCGACGAACAAGCGATGCGGAGCGGTCTGTCTCGAGCTTCGTGGGCAGGTCGCTTTGAGTTTCTTCGTCGTAGCCCCGATGTTCTTATAGATGGTGCTCACAATATCCATGCCGTGCGCGCTCTTAGTTCCGAGCTGGTATCTCGCTACGATCGTGGGAGCGTGGTGTTTTGCATAGGCGTAATGGCCGACAAAGACTATGCAGAAATGCTGAAGCTGCTGGTTCCGTTGGCCAAGGCGTTTGTATGTTACCGCCCCGATAATCCTCGCGCGCTTTCGGAATCCGATTTGGCGGACGCGGTTCAAATTGCCGTAGGAATCCATCCTGTAGAAGTGGTGGCAGCCTCTACGCCTCATAGCGCGGTAGAGCATGCCCTCGAGTTTTCCGAGGGCAGTTTGCCCATTTGCTTCTGTGGCAGCCTCTATGGAATCGCCTCTATCAAAAAGGCCTGGCACCACTTCGAGAACGCCAGGTAGCGAACCTGTGCGCATTTGATGATCAAAGCCCCTGCTGGATGGCAACGGTATTGCGTGGGTTATACTAACCACTGTTGAAGTATCCCGAAAGGGCTTGGACGGCGCCAAGTTCTGAACCTGGTCAGGTCCGGGAGGAAGCAGCCATAAGGGGCCTCTGACGAGCGCCCGGGCCTTTTCGGGATACTTGGTTTCGCCGGTCAATTTGATCGGCGAAACGTGTATATGGGCACATTTGCAACAATCAAGACGAAGGATCGCATGGAAATCATCAATTTTATTCTGGGCTTGCTTCACGATCCGCGTGGCGCAATTGCAGGCTGGATCGTAACGCTGGGTGCAGTTTGGGTGTACACTCCTCTGTTTCTCATCGTGTTCATTGAAACGGGTTTGGTGTTCTTCCCCTTCCTGCCCGGCGACTCCCTTTTGTTCGCGGCGGGTGTGTTCTCTGCCGATGGCGGTGGTCTGAACCTTGGGGCAACGCTTTTGGTGTTCTATGCTGCGGCTATCCTGGGTAACACCTCCAACTATTGGATTGCCCGTTTCTTCGGTGCCCGTATTATCGACTCGGGCAAGATCAAGGCTCTTACGCCCGAGCGTATGGCGAAGCTCGATCACTTCTTCGAAAAGTACGGTGGGCTTACTATCGTCATTACGCGCTTCATGCCGTTCTTCCGCACCTTTGCCCCCTTTATCGCTGGTACGGGGCATATGAATTTCGGTAAATTCACGCTGTTCAATTGTATCGGCGGTATTTCCTGGGTTTCGCTGTTCGTGTTGGTGGGCTTCTTCTTTGGCGGCGTGCCTTTCGTGCAGGAGCATTTCGAAATCATCGTATTGGGAATCGTGGCTATTTCTGTTGCGCCGGCTTTCATTGGTGCTGTTAAAGCGGCTATTTCCTCTCGCAAAAGTGGAAAACGCGATTTTGAGGTTGAAGCGGCGGTTGATGCAGAGCGTATAGCTCGCGCAAAGCACGCTCGCTCCGAAGAGGAAGCCCGCTAAAATCGGTAAGGCACAGTAACATCCCATATGCATAAGGGCGTATGGGCGGGATCCGCTTATGCGGATGTGAAGCGGAAGCTTGGCTGTCCGCGAAGGAGGCTCTGCATGGAGGCGCTGTATCGCAAATATCGTCCGTCCACGTTTGCTGATGTCGTGGGTCAGGAACATATCGAGCGTACACTGAAAAACGCAATCGAGCAGGATAAGGTTTCCCACGCCTATTTGTTCTGCGGTCCGCGTGGTACTGGCAAAACAACCACTGCGCGCATTCTTGCCAAGGCCTTAATGTGCGAAAAGGGTCCCACTATCGAACCTGACGGAACCTGCGAGGAATGCCAGGCTATCGCTCAAGGCACTCATCCCGATGTGTACGAGTTGGACGCCGCAAGCCGTACGGGCGTTGAAAATGTACGTGAGGAAATCATCAGCCGTGTAAGTTACGCGCCAACTCGCGGTACCTGGAAGGTCTACATCATCGACGAGGTGCATATGCTCTCGACGGCTGCCTTCAATGCGCTTCTCAAAACCATCGAAGAACCGCCGAGCCATGTCGTCTTCATTCTCTGTACCACCGATCCGCAGAAGGTTCCAGAAACCATTCTCTCGCGATGCCAGCGTTTTGATTTTCATCGCATATCAATCGAATCTATCGTGGCTCGTTTGGGCGCCGTATGTGCCGAAGAGGGCGTTGAGTTCGAGGCCGAAGCGCTCGATCTTATTGCGCACCGTGCCGAGGGCGGAATGCGCAATGCACTTACTTCGCTTGAGCAGCTCATTGCGTACTGCGGAGGTAAGGCAACTCTCGAAGGAGCGCAAAACCTTCTTGGTTCGCTCGATAATGCTGATCTCTCTGAAATCGTAGAGGCTATTGGCCGCAGAGATGCAGCAGCATGCTTCAATTGGGTTGCCCAGTATGTGGAAACCGGTGCCGACCTTGCCCAGTTTGTTCATGATTTGGCAGAGCATGTGCGCACGTTGTACCTGATGTCTATGGCGGGCCTTGATGTGGAACTGCAGATCAGCGAATCGATGCGTAGGGTAATGATCGGGGAACTGAAGTTCTTTGGCCAAGATCGCCTTAGTCGCATGCTTGTCCTTTTGGGTGACGTGTCGAAAGAACTGCGTGTTTCGAGCAATCCTCGCCTAACGTTTGAGATTGCCCTTACTCGTATGGTTCGTCCCGAATCGGATTTAACGCTCGAAGCCTTGGCGGAACGGGTTGAAGAGCTGGAGCGACGCTTGTCGATGCTGGGGAACGCCTCTTCTCCTGCTGAAGTCGCTCCGGCGGCATCAGCCCGTGTTGGCGGCGGCGCTCCTCAATATGCAGCTGTTCCCGCTCAGTCCACATCGCATGCGCCTTCCGCTCCGGTGCCTGCGTCAACTGGTTCTTCCGGCCAGCCTGCTCCCTCTGCCCAAGTGCCTGCAGCCCTTGCAGCGCAGGACGCTTCGGGCCACAATGCCGCCTGGCCCCAGGGTTCTGTTTCGGCACCTGTTGCCCTGTCGGCACCGCAAATGCCACCGGCCGTTGCTCCGTCGGTACCGCAAGCATCGGCACCTACCCCCGCTGTTCAGCCAGTCGGGTCGTTTTTCCAGGCGCCCGAAACGGTTCAGCCACGCCAGGCAGCAGCGCTTACCGCTCAGGTTGACCTGTCTAATCCTGCTGCCGTGCAGCGCTTGTGGCATTCGGTCACCGCTTCGCTCAGGAAAGTTAATCCTGCGCGCGGTGTTCTGTTCATGAATGCTAAGGTTTCCGCCGAGGCGGATGGCCAGGGTATAGTGGTTGAATTCGGAAAAGATAGCGCTTTTGCATTCAACGCAGCCCAAAAGGCTGAAGTCCAAGAGTTGCTCGCAAAAACCATCCAGACGGTTGCAGGCGGAACTGTGCCGTACCGTTTGGCGTTGGCCGGTAACAGCTCATCGGCTGCGCCTGCTGCCGCGCAGCCTGCGAGTGCTCAATCTGGAATGGCGTCCCAGTCAAATGCCGTGCCGCCGGCTGCCAAGAATCCTTATGCCGCCAAGGCGGTCGCCGCAGTGCGCGCGGCGCAGGCGGCGGCAAAGGCAAATCAGGCACCGGCGACGCAGACGGCAGCAAAGGCGAACCAGGCGCAGGGCTTTCAATCTGCATCCCAAAACGCCACTTCTTATGTGGTCCCATCTGCTCCTCAGCAGATGGGGGGCGGTGTAGCCTCTTCTCCATCGCCCGAATTTCAGGCGTCATCTATGCCAAGGCGTTCTGCGGCGGTACAACAGGCTCCTGCGGCAACACCTTCAGTATCCGCCGTGCCCGAACCATATGACGATCAAGTCCCTCTCGATGTGTATGGGGCAAGCGTTTCTGCTGAATACGGCGAAGATCCATACGCTCAGCAGTATGGATCTTCGCCAAGCCAGCAGTCCTCGGTATCGGCTTCTTCTGCGCAGCCTTCCAGCGGCTCGGTTCCAGCGTCTGCGGGTTCTGCCCAAGCGGTAGTGCCAGTTGCGACGGCACCCACCCAGGGCGGTGGCGTTCCTAATGTTGCCGCTCCTGCTTCGGCGCAAGCTGCAGCTCCATCTGCTTATGGGCAAGACGAGGCGGAGCAGATCAAGAGTATCCTCACTCAAAGCTTTGGTGAGGGGATAAAGTTTGAGGAGCTTCCCGAATAGCGTCAGCCTTTCGGTACAATGCAAAGATATGTGGCCATTTTGGCTAATTGGAACGAAGCGCCCAACCCCTAACAAAGGAGAATCATGGGAATGAATATGCAGCAGATGATGCGCCAGGCGCAGAAGATGCAGAAAGAATTGCAGAAGGCTCAGCAGGAAATCGCTGAAATGACGTTCGAGGGCACCGCTGGTGGCGGCATGGTAACCGCCGTTGCGCGTGGAGACAAATCCATCGAGTCCCTTACCATCAACCCTGATGTGGTTGATCCCGAAGATGTTGAAATGCTTCAGGATATGGTTTGCGCGGCAGTCAATGAGGCGCTTCGCGGTGTTGACCAAATGGGCAGTGCCCGCATGAGCTCCGTTACCGGCGGTCTCAACATCCCAGGTATGAGGTAATTGCGATTCAGTGAACGCTTCATCGGCAATACAGAAGCTACTTGATGAACTGGAGCGCCTTCCTGGGGTAGGCCCCAAATCAGCCCAACGAATTGCGTATTGGATTCTGAACGAAGAAAAAGCGGATGCTCTTCGTTTGGCCAATTCCATCATCGAAGTGAAGGACACCGTCCATTTTTGCTCACGATGCTTTAATTACGCTCAAGGTGATCTTTGCGATATTTGCTCCTCTGAAAAGCGCGACCATTCCATAGTCTGCGTGGTATCGGAACCGCGAGATATCCCGCCAATAGAGCGAACGGGTACGTTTTCGGGCGTATACCATGTGCTTGGGGGTGCCCTTTCGCCGCTTGAGGGCATCGGTCCAGAGCGCCTTCACATCGCCGAGCTGATGGCCCGCCTTACGGATGCCTCTATTAAAGAAGTTATCTTGGCAACAAACCCAAATATTGAAGGCGAAACAACGGCCAGTTATCTCGCACGGCTTATCAAGCCCCTGGGTGTAACGGTATCGCGCCTGGCAAGTGGTTTGCCTGTAGGTGGTGACCTCGAATTTGCGGATGAGGTTACGCTTGGTAGGGCAATCGAGTCCCGATTGGAACTATAGTGCTAGGAAAGGCGCTGCGCCGAATGAAGGTAGAGGTCGCGTCGCCTTATCGAAGGTGACCAAACATGGCATCCTTGCATAGCCAATGCATGAATTCTGCTTCCGTCCTCAAGGGTGGTAATGATTAAAAAGAGTCCCTCGGTATATCCAAGGGACTCTTTTTCGTAATAGCACCAGGAAACTATTGGTGTTGTTCCGGTGCATATGCGGCAAAGAACAAAGATAGGAATCCTAGTCCTGATTCTTTTCGTGCTGTAAAGAATAGTCTCTTATAAAAGAGGGAACTTCTTCTATCTCCATATTGAGTACAACGGATAGTTCGCCATAAATACGCCTTTGAGCGTCATCGAGCAACTTCTTATAGGTTAAGGATGCCCCATGTTTCTTGCTTTCTTGCTCCTGTATGCGTACGTGCATCGATTTGCAGACTAATAAAAGTGAAAGAAAGTCGTTTGAACGAATCAGCTCGCGGAAGTGTTCTTGAACCAAATGGGAATTGGTGTCCTGAAAGGTATCCGGCTCAAGGTCGAAAACCATGTCAAGCGAACGTAATGCCTCTTCTTTATTAAGGGTGTGTCGTAATTCAGCACTGCGTGAGTGAGGCACATAGGCCTTTCCGAGCCGTTTCTCTATTGGGGCAAGTATGTAATAGAGCTCGTTTTCGTCTCCGGCGAGAGAAACGTGAGCATCGTTTTGAATTACTTGGCAGATTCCCAGAGATGAGTAGATGACGTATTCGCCGACTTCATAAGGCATACAGTCGCCTTCTTTCTAAAACAACTTTGCAACAATGATAAACCTACGAAGTGTCATGTATGTGTAAATGCACACAACTTAAGGCGAACGGCACTTTGCTGAACTGGGGTTTTGCAAAATAGTAAAGCAAACTTGAAAAAAGTTACAATTTTCCCCTTGCAATCCCCCCGAAGCGGGGTATTATAGCCAAGCCTTCTGACGAGGGGGCGCCCCCAAGAGGGCGGCACCGAGTCGGCGAGCGGCCCGCAAGGCGGGGCGCGGGGCCGGGAAGAGGAAACTTTCCAAAAAAAGTCCTTGACACGGCGGGGCCAAGAGAGTAGATTACTTTCTTGCGCGAACGGCGGAGCCGATTCGCGGCCGGGGCCCACGGGCCCGGGCGGGAACCTTCAGAACCGGATACTGTGAGAGACGGAACATAAGTCAGATTCAAACCTGTCGATCAGCCGCCCGCACCGAAGCGGGAGAGGCGAGTTGACGTACTTTTTTATCTAGAATCAAACATCTTTTTCAACGGAGAGTTTGATCCTGGCTCAGGATGAACGCTGGCGGCGTGCTTAACACATGCAAG